>Ga0164243_10001444_pt1 | contig 40204 bp, 37 predicted proteins | sample OricompcompostOP_FD_108781 | JGI IMG/M metagenome (GOLD analysis project Ga0164243, IMG submission 108781) | Organic Plus compost microbial communities from Emeryville, California, USA - Original compost - Organic plus compost (OP) | ecosystem: Engineered > Solid waste > Mixed feedstock >... | reverse complement strand
CTCCAGGTAGTCGTGGCGCTGCTCGGGCGTGAGCAGGTCGCCGAACTTCGACAGCGCCACGTTGGAGGAGTCGATGAGCGCCCCCGCCAGCGTGTACTCGTACGTCGGGTGCACGAAGGCGTCGTTGACGACCGCGCCGTTCGGGAACTTCTCGTGGCTGGAGGCGCTGACGCTCGTGGCGGCCGTCGCGCCCGCGTACTCCATCACCGATGCAGCGGTGATCGCCTTGAACGTCGATCCCGGCTCGAAGGTCGTCGTGAAGATGCGCGAACCCCGATCGGCGGGGTCCGACGCTCCGGGATCGTTGGGGTCCACCGACGGGTATTCCGCGGCGGCCCGGACCTTGCCGGTCTTGACCTCGACGACGGTGACAGAGCCGTTCTTCGCGCCCTGGGCCTTCGTCTCCTCCGCGATCATCTGCTGGAGGTACCACTGCAGCTCGCTGTCGATCGTGAGCTTGAGCGTGCCGCCGTCGACCGCGGGCTTGGACTTGTAGCTGCCGGGGATGACGACCCCGTCCTCGCCCTTGAGGAAGGTCTCCTGACCGTCCTTCGCCGCGAGGCAGGAGTCCTGGGCCATCTCGAGGCCGGCCAGCGCCTCGCCGTCCGAGCCGACGAAGCCGACGAGGTTGCCCGCGACGGCGCCGTTCGGGTACTGGCGCACGCTCCGCGGTTCCATGAACAGATATGACAGCTTCAGGTCCCGGAGCTTGAGGTACTGCGCGGTGGTGAGCGATTTCTTGAGAGGCGCGTACTGGTTGTCGGGGTTCGCGGCGATCGCCGTCGCGTAGATCTCGCGCACCTCTTCCGGCGTCTGGCCGGTGATCGCCGCGATCTGCGCGGAGGCCTCGTCCCAGGAGACCTTCGGCGGGTTCTTGGTGTCCTCTTCCAGGGTCCTGATGGTCTTCGGGTTCAGCTGTGCGTCGTAGACGAGCACGCCCTGTGCGAGCGGAGCGCCGTTCCGGTCGACGATCGATCCACGCGCGCCAGCGACGGTCCGGGTGGTGCCGACCTCGCCGGTGTCGATCGAGTCCTGCACATGGCCCGCCGCGTTGACGACCTGGATGTCGACGAGACGGACGAGGAAGCCCACGATCACCGCGAGGATGACGGCGAGGGCGACGACCGTGCGTCGGCGGGGGCTTCTGTTCGCGCGAGTCGTCATGCTCTCTCCGTCCGGTTCGCGATTCGTCTTCGGTCAGGCCGTCACCGGAGGCTCGGCGTCGGCAGTCCTTGGGCGGGCGGAGGGACGTTCGTGTCCACGGCCGGCGATCCCCCTGTCGGTTGTACGCCCTGCGTGGCTGCGTCGCCGGCGGTCGTCTTCGGCGTGTCTGCGATGAGCGCGTTCGGAACCGCTCCGGCGCCGCGCGGGTCGACCGTCGAGGCCGTGGTCCCCGCGCCGCCGGCGCCGATGAGGGCCCCGTCGCTGAGGCGGATGTAGTTGGCGTTCCCGCCGACCACGAGGCCGAGGCTCGCGGCGCTGGACGCCAGCGCCTGCGGGGAGCTGAGCCCCGCGATCTCCTCCGATGCCGCCTGCGCCTGCCAGGTCAGCTCGCGGTTCTGCTCGGTGAGCTTGGCGACGACGAAGGAGTCCTGCGTCGTCGCGATGGTGAGACCGATCTGCAGCGCCCCGATGAGGGCGGCACCCGCCATCGCCACGACGGCATAGGCAAGACGCGGACGGCGACGGCGGGACGGGTTCTCCACCGCGCGCAGGCGGCGGACCCTCGACGGCTCGTCGGCGGCCGGCTGCAGCAGGGGTTCGGCGGCAAGGCTCATGCGACCTGGCTCCTCTGTTCGTCGCGGATGCGTTCGGCGGCGCGCAGCCGCACGGGGATCGCGCGCGGGTTCGCGGCGCGCTCCTCTTCGCTCGCCTGCTCCGCGCCCTTGGACAGGAGACGGAAACGGGGCGCGTGTTCGGGAAGCTCGACGGGAAGCCCCGCCGGCGCGGTCGAGGCGGACGCCGCGGCGAAGGCCTGCTTCACGAGGCGGTCCTCGAGGGACTGATACGACATCACGACGATCCGCCCGCCGAGCGCGAGGGCGTCCATGGCCGCAGGGATCGCATCGGCGAGCACGCGCAGCTCGGCGTTGACCTCGATCCGCAGCGCCTGGAACACGCGCTTGGCCGGATGGCCGGCCCGTTGTGCGGCCGCCGGCGTCGCGGCGACGAGGACCTCGACGAGCTCTCCGGAACGGGTCAGCGGCGCCGCCTGGCGGGCCTGGATGATCGCGCGTGCATAGCGCGCGGCGAGCTTCTCCTCACCGAAGCGCTCGAAGATGCCGCGCAGCCGCCCCTCGCCGTACGAGGCGAGCACCTCGGCCGCGGTGACGCCCGTCGTCTGGTCCATCCGCATGTCGAGCGGAGCGTCCTTGGCGTAGGCGAAGCCTCGCTCCGCCTCGTCCAGCTGAAGGGAGGAGACGCCCAGGTCGAAGAGGACGCCGGACGCACCGTCCGCGTACTCGCCGATCGCGTCATAGACGGTGTGCACGAGCGTGACGCGGTCGCCGAAGCGCGCGAGGCGCTCCCCCGCGATACGCAGAGCGTCCGTGTCGCGGTCCAGTCCGATCAGGCGGAGGTGGGGCAGCCGCTCGAGGAAGGCCTCGGCGTGCCCGCCCATGCCGAGCGTCGCGTCCACGAGGACGGCGCCCTCGTGCTGAAGCGCAGGAGTGAGCAGCTCGAGGCAACGCTCAAGCAGGACAGGAGTGTGGATGTCGCGGATTCCCATGGTCGTCGAGGCCGAGACCCGAGCCCTGATCCCCATCCGCTCGACCCGGCACCGGGGAAGGTGCGCCGGGGCGGAAGCGGCTGGGAGTCACGGCCAGGGTCAGAACAGGCCGGGGATCACCTCCTCCTCCAGCTCGGCGTACGAGTCCTCGTGCCCCTCGGCGTAGGCGTTCCACGCCGAGGCGTCCCAGATCTCGGCATGAGCGCCGACACCGGTGACGACCAGCTCCTTCTCCAGCCCGGCGTAGGCGCGGAGGTGAGCAGGGATGGTGATGCGGTTCTGGCTGTCCGGCATCTCGGCGCTCGCGCCGGAGAGGAACATGCGCAGAAAGGCCCTGGCCTCTTTGTTGCTCAGCGGGGCCTGCCGGATGCGCTCGTGGACGCTCTCGAACTCGGCCGTGCTGAAGACATAGAGGCAGCGGTCCTGGCCACGGGTGACCACCACGCCGCCGGCCAGGTCCTCGCGGAACTTGGCGGGCAGGATGACGCGGCCCTTGTCGTCGAGCTTGGGGGAATGGGTGCCCAACAGCATCTGCCTCGCCCCCTCTCGCCTCGCCAGCAGCGTTTCCTCCACTTTACTCCACTTCTCCCCACTTTCCTATGACCGTCTGCCACCATCACGGTCCGTCGCGCCACGACCGCGCCGGGGAAGCCGCGAGATTCCGCGTCTTCTCGGGGGTGGAGCGGAGTGGAGGACCGGTGGAGGAAAAGTGGAGCGGAGGGGGGGGACGATCTCAGCGCACAGCGAGGCGGGCGCGTACGACGAAGGCGGAGAGAGCATGAAAAAGGCCCGGATGCCGAAGCATCCGGGCCTTCAGGTCAGAGGCGGGTCAGCGCTCCTCGTGGCGCCGATCCCAGCGATCGTTCATCCGGTCCATGAAGGAGGCACGGGAAGACGACGCCTTCTCTCTTGCGGGAGCAGCAGGCTCCACAGAGGTCCGGCGGACCGGGGTGACCGCGAGCATCACTCCCCCGAGCATCGCGACGAACGCGACCACGCCGATCACGATCCCCAGCACGTCACCGACCACGACGCCGGCGATGAGCCCTCCGAGACCGGCCAGCAGCAGAACGGCGCCGTAGACGAGATTGCGATAGCTCAACGCGCGATCTCCGGCGGGCGCGCTGACGACGTCCGCGTCGTTCTGCATGAGATGACGTTCCATCTCGTCGAGCAGACGCTGCTCCTGTTCAGAGAGTGGCATTCGTCCCCCTCGGGTGAAGTTCCCTCCAGTCTACGCCGACTGGCTGTGCGCGGGCTAGATGTGAACAGGACGCTCAGTAGGCTGTAAGGGTGTCCAGTCCCTCCGTCCTGCAGGCGGTCGCCGCACGCATCGAGACCTTCGTGGAACAGCGACGCGAGGAGGTCGCCGCGCACGGCCCCGACGCCCGCGCGTTCATCGAAGCCGCCGCGGCGGCCCTCCAGGGCGGCAAGCGCCTCCGTGCCCGGTTCTGCCGTGCCGGGTGGAGTGCGGTCGCCCGAAGAGACTCGCTCGATCCGACAGAGCCGGACGCGCTGTGGGAGATCTGCGCCGCGCTCGAGGTGTTCCAGGCGTCCGCCCTCGTGCACGACGACGTCATCGACAACTCCGACACGCGCCGCGGACGCCCCTCGACCCACCGCGCCTTCGAGACGGCGCACGCCGACGCGGGCTGGAGCGGGAACGCGTCGGCGTTCGGACGCTCGGCCGCGATCCTGCTCGGCGATCTTCTCCTCGCATGGAGCGACGACCTCCTGGAGGGAGGGCTCGCCGGCCATCCGCACGCCGACGCCGTCCGCTCCGAGTATGCGCGAATGCGCCGTGACGTCACGCTCGGTCAGTACCTCGACGTCGCCGAAGAGGCCGCCTGGAGCGTCAACGACGACGGCGAGCACGCCGACCGCGCGCTGCGGGTCGCCTCTCTCAAGTCGGCCCGCTACAGCGTCGAGCAGCCCCTTCTCATCGGGGCGGCGCTCGCGGGCGCCGACACCGGGCAGGGTCAGGCGCTCAGGGCCTTCGGACATCCGGTGGGAATGGCCTTCCAGCTCAGAGACGACGTGCTGGGCGTCTTCGGCGACGAGGTCGCGACCGGCAAGCCTGCCGGAGACGACCTAAGGGAGGGCAAACGCACTCTGCTCGTCGCCTGGACGAGGGAGGCCCTCGCCGCGCCGGGGCGTCGCCTCGTCGACGAGCTTCTGGGCGACCCCGCCCTCACCGCGGACCAGATCGCCTCGCTGCAGGCGGCGATCGTCGAGTCCGGCGCGCTGGCACGCGTCGAGGAGCTCATCGCACGCTACGTCGCCGAAGCGGAGAAGGCCCTCCAGGACGCGCCGCTCGACGCGCACGCGCTCGAGGAGCTCCGCGAGCTCGCACGCGCTGCGACGAGCAGGAGCGCTTGACCCGTCGCGGGCGAGACGCTCGACCGTCCCGGCGGTTCAGGCGAGGGTACGGGCGACCCGTCGGACCTCGCTCTTGTGACCGTCGCGCAGCGCCTCGATCGGTGCGCGCCCGATCGTCTCCTCGGGAGCGAGCAGCCAGTCGATCGTCTCGTCGTCGGTGAACCCCGCGTCCGCGAGCGCGATGACCGTTCCCCGGAGCAACGGGAGCGGTCGGTCGCCCTGCAGGAAGACCGACGGCACGGCGAAAGCGCCGTTGCGCTTGGAGCCGACGAGGTGTCGCTCGTCGATCAGGCGTCGCACCCGCCCGAGCGGCTCGCCGAGGGTCTCTACGAGTTCCGGGAGGGTCAGCCAGGTCGTGGGAACGGGAGCGGGTTCAGTCGAGGACACCCTGTCATGATGCCACTTCCCCGCGGGACTTCGCCTGCCGTCGGACCTTGAAGTCACATCAGTCACATTGTTCACTCAGGTCCACTCCTGTTGACTCTGGCCACGGAACATGACACCGTCGTACCCGTATTCGCCCCGGTCGGGGTGACAAAGGGGGAACGACGATGACGCCGCAGCTCGGACGACGCGCCGGACGCACACGCACCGGACATGCCTACGCCGTGGGATGGATCGCACCCGCCGCGGTCCTCGGCACCCTCGCCGGCTCGCTCGCCTTCGCTCCCTCCGCCACGGCAGAGGACCACACGGTCGTCGACGGCGACACGCTCTTCGACCTCGCGCGTCGCTTCGACGTCTCCGTCGCCGAACTGCGCAGCTGGAACACGCTGAGCCCCGATGAGGTGCTGCATCCGGGCGACGTCCTGCACACGAGCACGCCGACGCCGGCGGACGACGCCCCGCCCGCAGGACACACGGCCGTCTCGGCCGACCCCGTGGCAGCCACGACCTATGAGGTGACGCCCGGAGACACCCTCTGGGCGATCGCGCAGACCCACGGCACCACCGTCACGGCGATCTACGCCGCCAACGGGCTGGGCCCGGAGTCGATCATCTACCCGGGGCAGACCCTCCTCCTCGTCCCGGCCGAGGCCGTGTCCGGCCTGTCGTCGGCGACCGGCATGGCTCCGGACGAAACGCCATCGGACGAACCGGCACCTCCCCTCGCCCCGCCGACCGCCCTCGACGCGGAGCAGGCGCGCAACGCGGCGAGGATCATCTCGATCGGACGCGCGTTGGGCGTCCCGGAACGGGGCATCGAGATCGCACTGGGCGCGGCGATGGTCGAATCGAGCCTGCGCAACCTCTCCGGCGGAGATCGCGACTCCCTCGGCCTGTTCCAGCAGCGGGTGAGCACCGGATGGGGCACGCCGGAGCAGATCGTCGACCCTGAGCACAGCATCAGGGCGTTCTTCCTGGGCGTCACGGGTCCCGAGGGCCCTACCGCCCTGGGCCTGCTCGACGTGGAAGGCTGGGAGTCCCTCTCCTTCACCGACGCTGCACAGGCCGTGCAGCTCTCCGCCTACCCTCTGCGGTACGGCGCGTGGGAGGAGCAGGCGAAGGCGTGGATCGCCGACCACGGGTGACCGGAGAGCGGCGACCCGACCCTCGGTCCCCGGTTGCCGCCGAAGCGCGAGCCGTTCCCCGGGCTTTCAGCCTGTCTTCCCTAGACTTCTGACGTGACGACCAGCCAGCAGACCGACCCGCTCATCGGGCGGCTCGTCGACGGTCGTTACCGCGTCCGCGCCCGGATCGCCCGCGGGGGCATGGCGACCGTCTACGTCGCCACCGACCTCCGGCTCGAGCGTCGCATCGCCCTCAAGGTGATGCACGGCCACCTCAGCGACGACTCCGTCTTCCAGAGCCGCTTCATACAGGAGGCGCGCGCGGCGGCACGACTGGCCGACCCCAACGTCGTCAACGTCTTCGATCAGGGACAGGACGGCGAGCTCGCCTACCTCGTCATGGAGTACCTGCCGGGGATCACCCTCCGTGAGCTCATGCGCGAGCAGAAGCGCCTCACCGTTCCGCAGACGATCACGATCATGGACGCGGTGCTGTCCGGACTCGCCGCGGCCCATCGCGCCGGCATCGTGCACCGGGACGTCAAGCCCGAGAACGTCCTCCTCGCCGAGGACGGACGCATCAAGATCGGCGACTTCGGACTCGCCCGCGCGACCAGCGCCAACACGGCGACCGGTCAGCAGCTGATGGGAACGATCGCCTACCTCGCCCCGGAGCTCGTGACCCGCGGAACGGCCGACGCCCGCAGCGACATCTACGCCCTGGGCATCATGCTCTACGAGATGCTCACCGGCGAGCAGCCCTACAAGGGCGAGCAGCCGATGCAGATCGCGTTCCAGCACGCGACGGAGTCCGTGCCGCGGCCAAGCGTCCGCAACCCCGGCGTGCCCGAGCAGCTCGACGAGCTCGTGCTGTGGGCCACCGAGAAGAGCCCCGACGAACGGCCGGCAGACGCGCAGGCGATGCTGGACCGGCTGCGCGCGGTCGAGCGCGAGCTCGGCGTCTCGCCGGCGGTCACGGAGACGAAGCCCGCGCCCGCCTCGCTCCGAGACTCGGGAGAGCTCACCCTGGTCATGCCCGGCACGCAGCCGCCGGTGCCGGCCGCCGTCGAGCCGGTCGCCGACAACGCCACGCGGCTGCGCCGCCGCATCGCACGCCGCCGCGCCCGCGGCGGCTTCCTCCTCGTCCTCGTCCTCGTGCTCGCCGCAGCCGCCGGCGGGGCCGGATGGTGGTTCGGCTCCGGGCCCGGATCGCAGGTCTCGGTGCCCGACGTCGCCAACATGTCGTATGCCGACGCCGCCGCCGCCCTCTCGAAGGAGGGCTTCTCTCCCGTCGAGGCGGGCGAGAACTCGGTCGACGTACCGGCCGGCGTCGCGATACGCACCGATCCCGGTGCGGGAAAGCGCCTGGACAAGGGCGCGAAGGTCGCGGTCGTCATCTCGCAGGGTCCCGCGCAGGTCACGCTTCCCACGCTGAACGGTCTGACCGAGGAGGCGGCCAAGGCGGCGCTGGCCGAGCACACCTTCACCGTGCAGGACTCGGTCCCTCTGTTCTCGCGCGCCGAGTCCGGGACCGTGATCAATGCCGAGGTCACTCCCCGCAGCGGAGCGGCCGGGTATGAGTGTGGCGAAGGGTGCCAGATCTTCGAGGGCGACTCCATCCGGCTGCTCACCTCGCTGGGCCCTCTGCCCGACGTCTCGGGCATGAAGGTCGACCAGGCTCGGCAGACCCTCACGGACAAGAAGCTCAACGTCGCCGACGATGTCGTCAGCGAGTACAGCGAGGACGTCCGCAAGGGTGCGGTGATCCGCACCAGCGAACGCGAGGGCGGCGGCAACTGGCGCCCCGGCGACTCGATCACGCTCGTCGTCTCGCTCGGCCCTGCGCCGGTCGAGGTGCCCGACGTGAGCGGAATGAACCTCGCCACGGCGATGCAGACGCTCCGCGACGCCGGGCTCAAGCCGACCACGAGCATGCCGGAGTTCGCCTGGAGCCTGGTCAAGGCGACCGGAACGGACCCGAAAGCCGGCAAGAGCGTCGACCGCGGCTCCGAGGTCCGGGTCAGCTACAGCGGCTGACGATCCGCCGAACAGGACCGCCGCCCCTCGTCGGCCCCCGTCGGCTTTCCGAACGACGAAGGGCCGGCGGGATGCCCCGCCGGCCCTTCGTCGTCGTGACGATCAGCGCTTCTCGAGCTCCTCGGCCACGAGGAACGCCAGCTCGAGGCTCTGCATGTGGTTCAGACGGGGGTCGCAGAGCGACTCGTACCGGGTGGCCAGCGCCTCTTCGTCGATCTGCTCCGACCCGCCGAGGCACTCGGTGACGTCGTCGCCGGTGAGCTCCACGTGGATGCCGCCCGGGAACGTGCCCACGGCACGGTGCGCCTCGAAGAAGCCGCGCACCTCGTCCACCACGTCGTCGAAGCGGCGGGTCTTGTAGCCGGTCGCCGAGGTGATGCCGTTCCCGTGCATCGGATCGGTCACCCACAGCGGGAGGGCGCCGGAGTCGCGCACCGCCTCGAGCAGGGGCGGCAGGGCGTCGCGGATCTTCCCCGCCCCCATGCGTGTGATGAAGGTGAGCCGGCCGGGCTCGCGCTCGGGGTCGAGCTTGTCGATCAGGGCGAGCGCCGTCTCCGGCGACGTCGTCGGACCGAGCTTGACGCCGATCGGGTTGCGGATCTTCGAGAAGTAGTCGACGTGAGCGCCGTCGAGCTCGCGCGTGCGCTCGCCGATCCAGAGGAAGTGCGCCGAGGTGTTGTACGGCGTGCCGGTCCGCGAGTCGATGCGGGTCATCGGACGCTCGTAGTCCATCAGGAGGCCCTCGTGCCCGGTGAAGAACTCCACGCGACGGAGCTCCTCGAAGTCCGCGCCGGCCGCCTCCATGAACTTGATCGCGCGGTCGATCTCGGCGGCCATCCGCTCGTAGCGCTGGTTGGCCGGGTTCTGCGCGAAGCCCTTGTTCCACGAATGCACCTCGCGCAGGTCGGCGAAGCCTCCCTGCGTGAACGCCCGGATCAGGTTCAGCGTCGAGGCGGACGTGTGGTACCCCTGCAACAGACGAGCAGGGTCGGCCTGACGCGACGCCTCGGTGAAGTCGTAGCCGTTGACGATGTCGCCGCGGTACGCCGGCAGCGTCACGTCGCCGCGCGTCTCGGTGTCGCTCGACCGCGGCTTGGCGAACTGCCCCGCCATCCGCCCCATCTTGACCACGGGCATCGACGCGCCGTAGGTGAGCACGACGGCCATCTGCAGGACGGTCTTGATGCGGTTGCGGATCTGGTCCGCCGTCGCTCCCGCGAACGTCTCAGCGCAGTCGCCGCCCTGGAGCAGGAACGCCTGCCCCGCGGCCGCGCGCGCAAGGCGGTCGCGGAGGTTGTCGACCTCACCGGCGAACACCAGCGGCGGGAGCGCGGCGATCTGCGCCGACACCTCGGCGACGCGTTCGGCATCGGGCCACTGCGGCTGCTGCTTGATGGGAAGAGAGCGCCACGCGTCGAGGGCGTCGAGGTGCTGAAGCATCCCTCAATTCTAGGGGGACCGGAAGGGTGCCGGACGCCTCACCCTCGGCCGCCGGCGGCGGCGGCCAGGCGGTCCTTGACCGTGGACGCGTACACGTCCTCGTAGGTCTGCTCGCCGAGCCGCTGCAGCGCCACCATGATCTCGTCAGTGACGGAGCGGAGGATGTAGCGATCGTTCTCCATGCCCGCGTAGCGCGAGAAGTCGAGAGGCTCGCCGATGACCATCCCGACCCGCATCACGCGAGGGATCCTCCGGCCGATCGGCATCGCCACGTCGGTGTCGACCATCACGACCGGGATCACGGGGACCTTGGCCTCAAGCGCCATCCGCGCGATGCCGGTCCTGCCGCGGTAGAGCTTGCCGTCAGGGCTCCGGGTGCCTTCGGGATAGATGCCCAGCAGGTCGCCGCCGCCGAGGACGTTGAGGCCCGTGTTCAGCGACGCCTCGGAGGCCTTGCCGCCGGACCGGTCGATGGGGAGCTGCCCTGTCCCCTTCATGAACATCCGGGTCGCCCATCCCTTGATGCCCTTGCCGGTGAAGTAGTCGCTCTTGGCGAGGAAGGACACAGGACGGTCCAGCATGAGCGGCAGGAAGATCGAGTCCGCGAACGAGAGGTGGTTGCTCGCGAGGATGGCGGCACCGGTCGCGGGGACGTTCGCGCGACCCACGATCCACGGCCGGAACACGGCCTTGACCCAGGGCCCGATCAGCACGTACTTCAAGATCCAGTAGATCATCAGGTGCAGTTTAGCCCCGGCGCGCTCGGACGCGGGGAGCCACATACAGGCTGCGACGCGGTTTCATCGACTCTGCGACTGAATCTCACGCACGTCCACGCCGATCCTCACCGCGATTGCCCTAGACTCCTGGGAAGACAGCACCCGTCCGGTACCGAAGGAGTTGCCGTGGTCCAGTTCGAAGTCCCCGCGATCGTTCCCGCCGACCCCGAGGCGAACATCACCGACCTCCTGGTCCAGCGCGTCAGGAAGACGCCGAACCTCGCCCTCTTCTCGGTCCCGGACGGCTCCGGGTGGCGCGACATCACCGCAGCGGACTTCGAACGGTCCGTGATCGCGCTCGCGAAGGGGTTCATCGCCGCAGGGATCCAGCCCGGCGAGAAGGTGGGCTTCCTCGCCCGCACCACGTACGAGTGGACCCTGGTCGACTTCGCGCTCTTCTACGCCGGCGCGATCATGGTGCCGATCTACGAGACCAGCTCGCCCTCGCAGATCCAGTGGATCCTGGAGGACTCCGGTGCCGTCGCGGCGATCGTCGAGTCGCCGGATCACTTCGCCCGCCTGGACGAGGTCCGCGGCGAGCTGCCGCACCTCCGCGAGGTCTGGCAGCTGCACCTGGGCGCGATCGACGCCCTCACGGCGCAGGGCGCAGAGATCGCCGACGACGAGGTCGAGCGCCGCCGAGGGCTCGCCAACGCGGCCGATGTCGCGACCCTGATCTACACCTCGGGCTCGACCGGCCGCCCCAAGGGCTGCGTGCTCACCCACAGCAACTTCGTCGAGCTGTCCCGCAACGCCGCGAAGGCGCTGGACGACGTGGTCTCGACCCCCGGCGCCTCCACCGTGCTCTTCATCACCACGGCGCACGTGTTCGCCCGGTTCATCTCCATCCTGAACGTGCACGCGGGCGTCCGCACCGGCCACCAGCCCGACACCAAGCAGCTGCTGCCGGCGCTCGGCTCGTTCAAGCCCACCTTCCTCCTCGCCGTGCCCCGCGTGTTCGAGAAGGTCTACAACTCCGCCGAGCAGAAGGCCGAGGCCGGCGGGAAGGGCAAGATCTTCCGCGCCGCGGCCGCGGCCGCGATCGAGCACTCACGCCTCGCCGAGCAGGGAGCGAAGATCCCCCTCGGGCTCCGGATCCGGTTCGCCCTCTTCGACAGGCTCGTCTACGGCAAGCTCCGCGAGGCGATGGGAGGCAACGTCGTCTACGCCATCTCCGGGTCCGCGCCGCTCGGCGCGCGACTGGGCCATTTCTTCCACAGCCTCGGCGTCGTGATCCTCGAGGGCTACGGTCTCACCGAGACCACCGCCCCGGCGACCGTCAACCTCGCCGACAAGTCCAAGATCGGCACCGTCGGCCCCGCGCTCCCCGGCGTCGGCATCCGCCTGGCGGACGACGGCGAGATCGAGGTCCGCGGGATCAACGTCTTCAAGGAGTACTGGAACAACCCCGAGGCCACCGCCGCCGCGTTCGACGACGGCTGGTTCCGCACCGGCGACATCGGCTCCTTCGACGCGGAGGGCTTCCTCACCATCACCGGGCGGAAGAAGGAGATCATCGTCACCGCGGGCGGCAAGAACGTCTCCCCCGCCGCGCTCGAGGACCCGATCCGCGCCAACCCGATCATCGGGCAGGTCGTCGTGGTGGGCGACCAGAAGCCGTTCATCTCGGCTCTGGTGACCCTCGACCCGGAGATGCTGCCGACCTGGCTCGCCAACAACGGACTCCCCGCGGACATGCCGCTCGCCGAGGCGGCGAGCAACGACGCCGTGCGCGCCGAGGTCCAGCGGGCGATCGACAACGCCAACACCCGGGTCTCACGGGCCGAGTCGATCCGCAAGTTCACGATCCTGCCGACCGAATGGACCGAGGCAAGCGGCCACCTCACGCCGAAGCTCTCGATCAAGCGCAACGTCATCCTCGCCGACTTCGCGGACGACATCGCCGCGATCTACGACGAGCCGACCGCGACGACCACCGTCCCGCTCGGCTGAACGCGCCGCACAGATCCGCGGGACGCTCCTCAGGTCGCCGACGCTCCTGCGTCGGCTCCGGTCAGAACCAGGAGCTCTCGCGGATCTCGCGCATCGCGATCCGACGGGTCTCGGGATCCAGCCGGGAGATGTACACCCGACCGTCCAGATGATCGGTCTCGTGCTGCAGGCACTGCGCGAACAGCCCCTCCCCCTCCAGCACCACGGACGTGCCGTCGAGGTCGATGCCCTCCACCCGCGCCCACGGATGCCGCATCGCGTCGTGCCAGAGCCCCGGCACGGAGAGGCACCCCTCGCCCGTCGGCACGGGATCTCCCCGGACCTCGGTCAGAACAGGATTGAGGACGTAGCCGACACGACCGTCGACGTTGTAGCTGAAGGCGCGCAGCGCGACGCCGATCTGCGGGGCCGCGACGCCCGCTCGTCCGGGGAGCTTCACCGAGTCGACGAGGTCGGCCACGAGCGCCCTGACCCCGTCGTCGATCTCCTCGATCGGGGCGCAGACGGTGCGCAGGACGGGATCGCCGAACAGGCGGATCTCGCGAGCGGTCATCGGTCCGCCTCACGAAGGCCTTCGACGACGACCGCGGCGAGCTCGCGAGCTGCCGCCCTGGTCTCGGAGCGCAGCCCGGCGTAGCTGATCGCGCTCCCGGCGGCGATCGCCGGGTCGTACGGCAGCCGAACCACCCGTCGCACCCGCGTGGCGAAATGCGCCTCGAGCTCGTCGAGCCGCACCATGGGCGTCCCGGGGGCCGTCTGGTTGAGCACGACCACGGCGTCGCGGACGCGGTCCGCATATCCGTTCGTCTCCAGCCAGGTAAGGGTCTCGGAAGCCAGGCGTGCCGCCTCGACGCTGAGACCGGCCACGATCACCAGCACGTCGGCCCTGTCCAGCGCAGGCCCCATGACCGCATGCACCACGCCGGTGCCGGTGTCGGTCAGGACCAGCGAGTAGTACCGCGACGCGATGTCGGCCACCTGCTCGTAGTCGCTGTCGCTGAACGCCTCGGAGATGTGCGGGTCGCTGTCGGAGGCGAGCACGTCCAGGCGGGTGTCGTCGCGAGAGACGATCACCGAGATGTCGTGGAATCCCTCGATCCGGTCGTGCGCGCGCACGAGGTCCCGGACGGTCTTCGTGCTGCTCCGCGCGACGCGGTCGGCCAGGGTGCCGCGATCGGGGTTCGCGTCCACGGCGATCACGCGGTCGTCGCGGGCATCGGCCAGCGCCATCCCGAGGAGGGTGGTCACCGTCGTCTTGCCCACGCCGCCCTTGCGCGACAACACGGGGACGAAACGCGCGGTGCCGGCCAACGGTGCCGCGATCCGTGCGCTCAGCGCCTTCCGCTCGCGGGCCTTCCGCCCGTCGCCGATGTTGATGCGGCGACCGGAGAGCCGATAGAGGAAATGGCTCCAGGCGCCCTCGGGCTCGGGCTTGGCGATCTGATGAGGGTCGAGCAGCCGGTCCGCCGTCAGCAGGTCCGCGCTCTCGCGCACCTGGTCGAGCGCCTCCCCCGCACGGCGAGAGGAGGGAGCCGACACGAGGGGCTCGGCGGGGCGCCCCGCGCCCTCTGGCACCGGAGCCGCCGGGTCGGGGACGTGGACGACGGGATCGTCGGAGATGGGCAAGGCCGGCGAGGTCGCGACGGCAGGAACGCCGACCGCTGATGCCGGGATGACCCGAGCGGGGATCCCGAGGACAGGCGGACCGGAGACCGGGGGTACGGACGCCGCGCGCGTCTCTGCCGTCTCCGGGACAGAGGCATGAACCGGCTCCGCGTGCCGCTCCCGGTCGTCATTCGGAATCGACGTCCGCGGCGTGGCCTCTGGGATCATGACGGGATCATCGCCCGCACCCTCACCCTCGTCCTCACCTTCAGGTTCAGCCTCAGGTTCCAGGTCTGGGACGCCCTCATCTTCCGGCGTCGCCGCGACGACGTCCGAGACGTCGACAGCTCCCTCCGGCTCGGGATCCGGCTCCGGCGCAGAAGGCTCCAGGTCGGCGGACGCGGGCAGCTCGATCACGATGTCGGAGATCTCAGAGCCCTCATGGATCCGGCCGACCGCGTCCGGCTCCGGCACAAGCGCGGCCGGGTCGTCGTCGAAGACACGCGCGAAGGGCTCGTCGTCGACCACATCGTCATCCGCGAGGTCCTCGTCCGACGGCGCAGGAAGCGTCACGCTCACCTGCGCCGTCGGGATCCCGAGGACGCCGATCGCCGTCGTGTCGATCGCTCCGTTGTCGTCGAGGACGCCGAACTCCTCGTCGTCCTCCGGACGGTTGGTCCGGCGCTCTGGCGTCATGTCCTACTCCCGGGTGCGTCTTGTGCGAGCTTTCGCCCGCACAAGATTAGTGGGCGGGCCGGATCACGACCAAAAGGTCTCCCGCCTCCACCTGCTGCGTTCCGCTGATCGCGAGACGCTCGACGACGCCGTCGACGGGGGCCGTGATCGCCGCCTCCATCTTCATCGCCTCGATCGAGGCGACCGGCTCCCCTGCCCTGACCGTCGTGCCCGTCTCTGTCTTCAGCGTGACGACGCCAGAGAACGGAGCCGCCACCTGCCCGGGCTTGGACGTGTCCGCCTTCTCCGCCTCGTGCGCGTCGACGACGATCGAGCGGTCACGCACGAAGACGGGGCGCAGCTGGCCGTTGAGGGTGGTCATGACCGTGCGCATGCCCTTGTCGTCGGCCTCTCCGATCGCCTCCAGTCCGACGTACAGCTGCACTCCGCGGTCGATCTCGACCAGATGCTCCTGACCGGGGACCAGGCCGTACAGGTAGTCGGCGGTGTCCAGCACGGAGAGGTCGCCGAAGAGCTCGCGCATCTGGGCGAACTCGCGCGTGGGCGCGGGGAACAGCAGACGGTTGAGCGTCGCGCGCCGCGTCGCGCTGTCGGCCGCGAGCCCCGCCTCGTCCTCGTCCGAGATCGCCGTGATCCCTCCGGGCACCGTGCGGCCTGCCAGGACCTTGGACCGGAAGGGCTCCGGCCATCCGCCGGGGAGATCGCCCAGCTCACCCGTCATGAAGCCCACCACGGAGTCGGGGATGTCGTACTTCTCGGGGTTGGCCTCGAAGTCGGCCGGATCGGCGCGCACGGCCGCCAGATGCAGGGCGAGGTCGCCCACGACCTTCGAAGAGGGCGTCACCTTGGGCACCCGCCCGAGGATCCTGTTCGCGGCCGCGTACATGTCCTCGATGAGCTCGAAGTCCTCGGCGAGGCCGAGGGCCTTCGCCTGCTGCCGGAGGTTGGACAGCTGGCCGCCCGGGATCTCGTGGTGGTACACGCGGCCGGTGGGGCCGGGAAGGCCCGACTCGAAGGGTTCGTACTGGTGCCGGACCGCCACCCAGTACGGCTCGAGGTCCGACACCGCCTCGAGGGACAGGCCGCTGTCGCGCTCGGTGTGGGCGAGCGCAGCCACGAGCGCCGACAGCGAAGGCTGGCTCGTCGTCCCGGACAGGGGCGCCGAGGCGGCGTCGACGGCGTCCACGCCTGCGGCGCTGGCGGCGAGGAGCGTCGCCAGCTGCCCGCCCGGGGTGTCGTGCGTGTGCAGGTGCACCGGGAGGTCGAAGTTCTCGCGGAGCGCCGTGACGAGCCGGGCCGCCGCCGCAGGACGGACGAGACCGGCCATGTCCTTGATCGCGAGGATGTGCGCGCCGGACTCCACGATCTGCTCCGCGAGACGCAGGTAGTAGTCCAGCGTGTACAGGTCTTCCCTCGGGTCGAGGAGGTCGCCGGTGTAGCACAGCGCCACCTCGGCGACCGCGGTGCCGGTCTCGCGGACCGCGTCGATCGCCGGACGCATCTGCGAGACGTCGTTGAGCGCGTCGAAGATCCGGAAGATGTCGACGCCGCTCGTCGCCGCCTCTCGGACGAACGCCTCCGTCACGGCCGTGGGATACGGGGTGTAGCCCACCGTGTTCCGACCACGCAGCAGCATCTGGATCGCGACGTTGGGCAGCGCCTCGCGCAGCTTGTCGAGCCGCTCCCAAGGGTCCTCGCCGAGGAAGCGCAGCGCGACGTCGTACGTGGCTCCGCCCCATGCCTCGACCGAGAGCAGCTCGGGGGTGAGGCGGGCGAGGTAGGGCGCGACGGCGACGAGGTCGCGCGTGCGGACCCGTGTCGCGAGCAGCGACTGGTGAGCGTCGCGGAAGGTCGTGTCGGTGATCGCGAGGCCGGAGCGCCCGCGCAGCTCTGCCGCGAAGCCCTCCGGGCCCAGCTCCCGCAGCCGCCGCCGGGAACCGGCGACCGGCTCGGCGGTCAGGTCGATCGCGGGAAGCTTCGCACGCGGGTCGACGTGCACGGGCCGTGCTCCGTGAGGCTTGTTCACCGTGACGTCGACGAGCCAGTTGAGGATCTTGGTCCCTCGGTCCTTCGACACGCGGCCGCGCAGCAGCTCGGGACGCTCGTCGATGAACGACGTGCTGATGTCGCCGGCGACGAACGCGGGATCTTCGAGGAGCGCCTGGAGGAACGGGATGTTCGTGGACACCCCGCGGATGCGGAACTCCGCAAGCGCCCTGCGGGCCCGCGCCACCGCCGCGCCGAAGTCCCGGCCGCGGCAGGTGAGCTTGGAGAGCATCGAGTCGAAGTGCGGGCTGATCTGCGCACCCTGATGAACGGTGCCGCCGTCGAGCCGCACGCCCGCGCCGCCCGGCGAACGGTAGGTGGTGATCTTGCCGGTGTCGGGGCGGAAGCCCTGGGTGGGGTCCTCGGTGGTGATGCGGCATTGCAGCGCGGCTCCCCGCTGGCGGATCTCGCTCTGCTGCAGCCCGAGCTCGGCCAGGGACTGTCCTGCGGCGATCCGGATCTGGGTCTGCACGAGGTCGACGTCGGTGATCTCCTCCGTGACCGTGTGCTCGACCTGGATACGAGGGTTCATCTCGATGAAGACGACCTCGCCCGCCCTCTCCCCCGCGGTCTCGAGAAGGAACTCGACCGTGCCGGCGTTCTCATAGCCGATCGACCGGGCGAACGCCACGGCGTATCGGTGCAGGGCCGCGCGGATCCCGTCGTCGAGGTTCGGCGCCGGCGCGATCTCGACCACCTTCTGGTGGCGACGCTGCACGGAGCAGTCACGCTCGAACAGGTGCACGGTCTCGCCGGTCTTGTCGGCGAGGATCTGCACTTCGATGTGCCGCGGGCGCACGACCGCCTGCTCGAGGAACATCCGGGGGTCGCCGAAGGCGCTCTCCGCCTCGCGCATCGCCTCGGCCAGAGCCGGTGCCAGCTCCGCCTTCGTCTCGACACGGCGCATCCCCCGTCCGCCGCCGCCGGCGACGGCCTTGGCGAAGAGCGGGAAGCCGATGGCGTCGGCCTGGGCCACCAGCGCGTCGACGTCGTCGGACGCCTCGGTCGAGCGGAGGACGGGCACGCCCGCCTCGATCGCGTGGCGTTTTGCCTCCACCTTGTTCCCCGCCATCTCCAGGACGGAGGAGGGGGGACCGATGAACACGATGCCCGCGGCGGCGGCCTTCTCGGCCAGCTCGGGGTTCTCGGAGAGGAAGCCGTAGCCGGGGTAGATGGCATCGGCGCCGCTCTCCACCGCGACGCGGACGATCTCGTCCACGTCAAGGTAGGCGCGGACGGGATGGCCCCGCTCGCCGATCTCATAGGCCTCGTCGGCCTTCAGCCGATGGACGGATCCCCGGTCCTCGTGCGGGAAGACCGCGACGGTGCGGGCTCCCACCTCGAACGCGGCACGGAAGGCCCGGATCGCGATCTCGCCGCGATTGGCCACAAGGATCTTCTGGAACATGCGCACCTCGAAGAGCTCAATGCACGCGTTTGGCGTGCATGGGCGGGGCTGAGTGTTTCCCCAGCCTAGGGGACGGTAACGTGGTCTTCGTGCACGTACTCAGCGTCAGTTCTCTCAAGGGAGGCGTCGGCAAGACGACAGTGACCCTCGGACTCGCCTCTGCGGCGTTCGCCCGCGGCATCCGCACCCTCGTCGTCGACCTCGATCCTCAGTCGGACGTGTCCACGGGGATGGACATCCAGATCGCCGGCCGGCTCAACATCGCCGACGTCCTGGCGAACCCGAAGGAGAAGATCGTCCGGCAGGCGATCACGTCCAGTGGCTGGGCCAAGGTGCACCCCGGCACGATCGACGTTCTCATCGGAAGCCCGTCCGCGATCAACTTCGACGGCCCGCACCCGAGCGTGCGCGACGTCTGGAAGCTCGAGGAGGCGCTCGCCTCGGTCGAATCCGACTACGACCTCGTCCTGATCGACTGCGCGCCGTCGCTGAACGCCCTCACCCGCACGGCGTGGGCCGCGAGCGACCGGGTGATGGTCGTGACCGAGCCCGGCCTCTTCTCGGTGGCGGCGGCCGACCGTGCGTTGCGCGCGATCGAAGAGATCCGCCGCGGTCTCTCCCCCCGTCTCCAGCCGCTCGGCATCGTCGTGAACCGCGTGCGCCCGCAGTCGATCGAACACCAGTTCCGGATCAAGGAGCTGCGCGACATGTTCGGACCGCTCGTGCTCACGCCGCAGCTGCCGGAACGCACGTCGCTGCAGCAGGCTCAGGGCGCGGCGAAGCCGCTGCACATCTGGCCGGGCGACTCGGCCCAGGAGCTCGCGGCCGATTTCGACACCCTGCTGGACCGCATCATCCGCACCGGGCGCATCCCCGTGCCGGAGACGCCGGCCCGCTCCTGACGCGCCGGTCTCCGGGCCTGAGCGGACGCCTCTGAGCCAGTCCGGCCTAGGGCCGTCGGCGGAAGAACGGTCCAGCACCAGCGCGCCGTCTGCGAACCTGCGCCGACGAGGGTGCGGAACGAGGAGCCCGCGGAGCGGAGGAAGCCCGGGATCAGGCCGAGCGCCGCGCCCGGCGAGCGGCGAGCTCGTCGACTGCGTCGGGGACGGCGGGGTCGAACTCCACCAGTGTCGTCTCGACCTCGCGCAGGACCTTGCCCACGGCGATGCCGAACACGCCCTGCCCGCGGCTGACGAGGTCGATCACCTCGTCGTTGGAGGTGCACAGGTAGACCGAAGCGCCGTCGCTCATGAGCGTGGTCCCGGAGAGGTTGCGGATGCCGGCGGCACGCAGCTGCTCCACGGCTGTGCGGATCTGCTGCAGCGAGATCCCCGTGTCGAGGAGGCTCTTGACGAGCTTGAGGACGAGGATGTCGCGGAAGCCGTAGAGGCGCTGCGAGCCCGAGCCGTTCGCCCCGCGCACGGTGGGGACGACCAGCTCCGTGCGCGCCCAGTAGTCCAGCTGGCGGTAGGTGATGCCGGCGGCACGGGCGGCCACGGCGCCGCGATAGCCGACCTCGTCGTCCATCGCCGGCAGGCCGTCGGTGAAGAGGAGCTCATCCCCGAACGACGGATCGTCGTGACGCTCGCCCGCGCTCATGTCATCTCCTCCTCGGAAAAGTCGATACCTCCACGCTAGAGCAGCGCCCCTGGCCCGGCAACGACATCCGATACACGCCGAAGGCGTGTCGCAACCAGTTCGTTACGACAGCAGCCGACCGAGTGCATCCTTGACGAGGATGGTGCGCACCTCGTCGAGCCGGGACGCCAGCTCCGGGGCGATCTCGCCGGCCTTGCCCCGCGAGGTCGCGTCGGTCCGGCGCAGCAGCGCCGACAGGGCGGACTGCACGAGGGCGACGTCGCGCTCGGCGCTCTGGCGGAGCGGACGGAGGTGGCGCGGCTGGATCCCGTGGCGATCGAGGGCGACCAACGCCCGGAGAAGGGCCACCGTGGACTCGGGGAAGGCGTCGGCCGCCGCGATCATGCCGCTGCTGATCGCGTCGTTGAGCAGCTGCGCCGATGCGCCGGTCGTCGCGAGGAGCTCGTCCCGGCGGTAGCGGCGGGGGCCGGAGACGATCGACGCCGGGAGGTCGGCGACGGAGCCGCCGTTCTCCTCCCGTTCGTCGAGGTGCTCCCGGATCACCTTGAGCGGAAGGTACTGGTCGCGCTGCAACGTGAGGGCGATCCGGAGCCGCTCGAGGTCGGACGCGGAGAACTTGCGATAGCCGGACTCGGTGCGCACGGGCGCCACGATCCCCTTCTCCTCCAGGAAACGCAGTTTGCTGGCCGAGATCTGGGGGAACTCCGGGGTGAGCCGCGCCAGCACCTGACCGATGCTCAGCAGACCCGCGGGCGCAGAGCGCTCGCGGGCGGACGCGGCCGCCATCAGGCGTTCGCCGCCGCGATGTCGATGGGCGAGGCGAAGAAGTTCAGGCGGAACCTGCCGATGCGCAGTTCGAACCCGTTGCCCAGCGGCGAGCGGTCGACACGCTCGCCGTTGACGTAGCTGCCGTTGAGCGACCGCTGGTCGACGATCTCGAACGCGGTCCCGGTGCGGATGATCTCGGCGTGCCGGCGGGAGACGGTGACGTCGTCGAAGAAGATATCGGCCTCGGGGTGACGACCGACCGTGGTGACGTCGGTGTCGAGGAGGTAGCGGGCACCGGCGAGGGCACCGGAACGGACCAGGAGCAGCGCCGAGCCGGACGGGAGGGCCGCGATCGCGGCCTGCTCGACGTCGGTCAGCTCGACCCCGAACGGCACGAACGACAGATCGGACTCGTTCCCGAACGTCTGCGTGGTGTCGTGCTGCGCCTCGGTGCCGCGGTGGATGGCGGAAGCCTCCTGGCGGTGCTCGTTGTCTGACACGTGGCCCTCCTTCCGTTCCAGACTATCCGATGCCATCGGCCCGCCGGGAGGAGAATCCTGAGCGGTAGGCTGAGTGCATGCCACATTACGATGTCGTCATCCTCGGCGCGGGCCCTGGCGGCTACGTCGCCGCTGTCCGCAGCGCACAGCTCGGCCTCTCCACCGCGATCATCGAGGAGAAGTACTGGGGCGGTGTCTGCCTCAACGTCGGCTGCATCCCCTCGAAGGCCCTCCTGAAGAACGCGGAGATCGCGCACACGCTGACCCACAAGGCCGACTTCTTCGGGATCTCAGGCGACTTCACGCTCGACTTCGGGAAGGCCTGGGACCGCAGCCGCGAGGTGGCGGAGGGTCGTGTCAAGGGCATCCACTTCCTGATGAAGAAGAACAAGGTGACCGAGTACGACGGCCGGGGCACCTTCACCGGGCCGAAGTCGATCTCGGTCGCGAAGTCGGACGGCACGACCGAAGAGGTCACCTTCGACAACGTCATCATCGCGACGGGGTCCACCGTCCGCCTCCTCCCCGGCGTCGAGCTGAGCGACAACGTCGTGACCTACGAGGCGCAGATCCTCTCGCGCGAGCTCCCCGAGTCGATGGTCATCGTCGGAGCCGGCGCCATCGGCATGGAGTTCGCGTACGTGGTGGCGAACTACGGCGTGAAGGTCACCATCATCGAGTTCCTCGACCGCGCCCTCCCCAACGAGGACGCCGACGTGTCGAAGGAGATCACGAAGCAGTACAAGAACCTCGGCGTCGAGATCCTCACCTCCACCAAGGTCGAGACGATCGTCGACAACGGCTCCTCGGTGACGGTCACCTACACCGGCAAGGACGGACAGCAGTCCTCGATCGAGGCGGGCAAGGTCCTCATGTCGGTCGGGTTCGCGCCGAACGTCACCGGATACGGCTTGGAGAACACCGGCGTCGCGCTCACCGATCGCGGCGCGATCGACATCGACGACCACATGCGCACGAACGTCGAGGGCATCTATGCGATCGGCGACGTGACCGCCAAGCTGCAGCTGGCGCATGTGGCCGAGGCCCAGGCCGTCGTCGCCGCGGAGACGATCGCCAAGGTCGAGACCATGACGCTCGGCGACTACCGGATGATGCCCCGCGCCACCTTCTGCTCGCCGCAGGTCGCCTCGTTCGGCCTCACCGAGCAGCAGGCGAAGGACGAAGGCCGCGACATCAAGGTCGCCACCTTCCCGTTCATGGCCAACGGCAAGGCGCATGGCCTGGGCGAGCCGGTCGGCTTCGTCAAGCTCATCGCCGACGCCGAGCACCTCGAGCTGATCGGCGCCCACATGATCGGCCCCGACGTGTCCGAGCTCCTTCCCGAGCTGACGCTGGCTCAGAAGTGGGACCTGACAGCGCACGAGCTGGCGCGGAACGTGCACACGCATCCGACGCTGTCGGAGGCGCTGCAGGAGGGCTTCCACGGCCTGGCCGGGCACATGATCAACTTCTGATCGGCGTCGACCCGTGTCTCGGACGACTCCGGGACACGGGTCGACGGCTCCGAGACACGAGAGGGCCCGGTGCGATCCGTCGCACCGGGCCCTCTCGTATGTCCTGCCGCGCTCTACGCCTCGGCCCCCAGCGCGCGGCCGAGCTTCGACGAGGACGGCGACGGACGGCCGCCGACGTCGCGAACCGCCTCTTCGACGGCCCGGAAGAAGGCAGCCCTGCCGGCCGGGTCCTCGGGCGCCGCCGCCCCCAGCTCCATCTCCCATTCACGCCAGGAACGCCGCGTTCCCGTGCGCAGATCGGTCGCCTGGACGTGATCGTCGACGAACTCCGCCACCACGCCTTCGGGGCCCCGCAGAGCGTAGGCGGTGCGGGCGTTCTCGATCCGGGCGATCGGCGCGATCGGATCCGCTGTCATCCGGAGGATCTCGGCCATGAGCCCCGAGGGCGGCGTCTCTTCCTCGCTCTCGGGGTGGCCGAGCGGCCATCCCCACTCCGCGCGCCCCTCGCCGAGACGGGGCCCTTTCAGGTGCCAGCCCTCATCGGGGCCGCCCGTGCGACGACGCAACGCCATCCCGGCCCGGGCGAGCGCGAAATCGGCGGTGTCGAAGTACCGTGCGTCGAGTGCGCGCTTCTCACCGACCGAGACCGCGGTCACGCCGGGGAGGCTCTGCAGGTCGGGAAGAGGGGTCCCTGCGTCGGCGTCGTACTTGCGCTCGACCTCGACGGTGCGCTGCGGCTCAGTCATCGCTCGGCGAGATGCCGTCCTCGGACTCGACGAACCGGAACGACACCTCCGTAGGGCCGTCGTCGGCGCCGGTGCGCGTCGGCACGCCGTCGCGGCGGTAGATGATCTGGGTCTCGCTGTAGGGGACGATGAGCGTCTCCTGATCGATGTCGTCGAGCGGGAGGATCTGCCCGTCGAGCGGGCCGCCGTGGAGCCGTGCAAGTGCCATGTGCACACACTAATCCCTCGCCGGCCGGAGACGGTCTGCCACGGCCGGCGAGGCCTCCTACGGCTGTCTATCCGGCGGGGATCCCGATCACGGCGCCGAGGATCATCCACGGCCCGAAGGCGATCCGCGTCTCGCGGTGCGCCCGGCGCCCGAGGAGAAGCACCACGGCGGCGAGCGCCCCGAGCACGAACGCCGCGGCGGCTCCGACGGCGAACGAACGCCAGCCATGCCATCCCAGCACGAGTCCGATCACGGCGGCGAGCTTGACGTCGCCGCCGCCCATGCCGCCGCGGCTGAGCGCGCGGAGCATCGCGTAGAAGCCCGCCAGCAGGAGGGCTCCCAGCGTGGCGCGCCGCAAAGGGCCTGCCTCGGCGGACCAGACGGCGTCGGCCAGAACGAGCAGGAGCAGGACCGCGAACAGGGGCATCACGATCCGGTCGGGGAGACGATGCTCTGCGATGTCGACCGCGATCAGCGACAGGGCGACGAGGAGCAGACCGAGATGGACGACGATCAGGACGAGGGTGCGCACGCTGGTCGGATCCACCCGTTCATGGTAGGAATCGCCGGGCGGGGCTCCGCTCCCCCTGTGGACAACTCCCACCGGGACCTCGGGACGACGTCGCCGAACGGCACGCCGGAGCCCGCGGTCCTGTCTAGAGGTCGACGACCTCGAGCTCGATACGGATCACGTCGCCGTCCTCGATCCGTTCCGCTTCGCGCACGGCGCGCTTGAGCGGCAGAGAATACGTCCCCCGGGAGAAGAAGATCGACGTCGCCCACCGCGTTGCCCCCACCCTGACCCGCACGCGGAGCGCGCCGAACCCGCGCGGCGGCGCGGGGAGCTCGCGGATGTCGGCGCTCAGCTCCTCGGGGACGACGGCGAAGTACCAGGAATCGGCGCGCGCGTCCCAGCGCCGCACCTCGGCATCGAACTCGATCTGCACGAGAACAGGCTAACGACGGCCTCCGACCTCGGCGCAAGCCGCCCGGCCGGGATAGGGTCGCTGTGCCCACCCACGGAAGGAGCGCCATGGACGAGCAGAGGAGCGGCGATGCGGAGGGGACCAGCCGCATCGAGACCGTCGTCGACGTCGCCACCCGGTCGGCCGCCGTCGGTCTCGGGGCGCTGCTCGACCGCCCGATGGATCCCGGGCCGGAGGGCGCTCCGGCGACGCCGCTGTTCCCTCTGGACCACTGGCTGCGCTTCGCCCCCTCCACGCCGATGTCGGAGCTGGGAGCGGACGGTCATCCGCGACGCGAAGGGCTGCGTGCCGCCTCCGGCCTCCCACGACGGATGTGGGCCGGAAGCAGCATCGAGTTCCACCGCCCCGTCTTCGTCGGACAGGCGCTGACTCGGGTCACCACGACCGAGTCGATCGTCCCGAAGCAGGGGTCGACCGGACGGCTCTGCTTCGTCACCCTCCGGCACGAGGTGAGCGCGGACGGCGGCCTCGCCCTCGTGGAGCGGCAGACCCTCGTCTACCGGGAGGCGGAGGAGAAGGCGACGACGGCGTCAGGTCCGCGCCCTGACGCTCCCCCGCCGGAGGGCTGGGAGTGGTCTCGGCAGGTCCGCCCCGGCGAGGTCGCTCTGTTCCGCTATTCGGCGCTCACGTTCAACGCGCATCGCATCCACTACGACCTCGCCTATGCCACCGGCGTCGAGGGGTACCCCGGGCTGGTCGTGCACGGTCCGCTGATGGCCACGCTCCTTCTCGACGCCTTCCTCCGCGCGCACCCGGGAGCCGCGCCTCTCTCCTTCTCTTTCACCGCCCGCTCCCCCGTGTTCGCGAACGAGCTGCTGCACCTGTGCGGGCGTCCGGCGGCGAGAGGGAAGACGGCGGGCAGGGAGGCCTCGGGGGTCCAGGAGCTCGCGGTCGTGGGCCCCGGAGGACGCACGATAGTGACGGGACACGTGGCCTATCGCGATGCGTGACCGCTCCCCGGGGCGATGACGGCCCCGGGCGCCCTGGCGGGTCACGTGGACGGGCGCCTTGTCACCGCCGCCCCTCACCCTCGCAGACTGTCGGATGTACGAGATAGCATCCCTTCCTGTCTTGAAAGATTCGAAATAATCTTCGAGGATGGGAGCATGGGGATCACCCTCCGTACCGTCGATCCCGGCGAGAGCACACGCGCCGGAGAGATCCTGCGCCTGCGCCAGGAGATCACCCGGATGCAACGGCGCCGCAGCGACCTGCCGCTCATCCCGGTGCATCCCGCCCTCGCGCCGCTCTTCCCCGATGGCGGCCTCCAGGTGGGGACGACCTATGCGCTCTCCTCCTCTCCGGGACTCGTCGCCGCCCTTCTGGCCGCCCCGTCCCGCAACGGCTCCTGGACCGCAGCGGTGGGCATGCCCACGCTCGGCCTGGAGGCGCTCGCCGGGCACGGCGCGGACCTCGCCCGGCTCATCCTCGTCCCTGAGCCGGGCGATCGCTGGCTCACGGTCACCTCGGCGCTCTCCGAGGTGGTCCCCCTCATCGCCGTCCGCCCCGGCTCCCGTCTGCGCGATGCCGAGGCGTCCCGGCTCTCCGCCCGGCTCCGCGACCGGGGTTGCACCCTTCTCCTGGTCTCTTCCGCCCCGTGGCCGCAGAGCGAGGGGAGCATCCGCGTGCACGATCCCCGGTGGCACGGGCTCGGCGAGGGATGGGGGCTCCTGGAAGGCTGCGACGTGACCGTGACCGCGCAGACCCGCCGCTCCCCGGTCCCTCGCAGCGTTCGGGTCCGGCTGCCCGGAGCGCTCGGCACCATGGAGAGCGGGATCAGAGAGGCCTGGACCGGAGAGGGCGGGAGCGCGGAGAGCGGGACAGTGCGGCTCGCGACGACGGAGACCGGGAGGGCACAGCTTCTCGCAGCCGCCGAGGAAGGCACGGCTGCCGAGGCCATGCCCTTCCCCCGGCTCAAGGCGGTGGTCTGATGAGCGACCAGGTCCCTTCCCGAGTTCTCGTGCTGTGGTTCCCGGACTGGCCGTTGCGGGCGGCGCTGGGCCCCCTCCCTCATCCGCCGGTCGCCGTGGTGCATGCGAATCGCGTCCTCGCCTGCTCTCCGGCGGCGAGGGAGCACGGCGTGCGCATCGGACAACGCCGCCGCGAGGCCCAGGGTCTTCTGCCCTCACTGCGTCTCCTGCCCGCCGACCCCGCACGCGATGAGCGCGGCTTCCTTCCTCCCCTGCGCGCGATCGAGACCGAGGCCCCCGGCGTGCAGATGCTCCGCCCCGGTCTCGCCGTGCTCCGCGCGCGAGGCATCGCCCGGTATCACGGCGGGGAGGAGGCGGCAGCGCGCGCCCTTCTCACCCACCTGACCGCCGCCGGCTACCCCGAGGCGCGCATCGGGGTAGCCGACGGCCCCTTCACCGCCGAGCTCGCCGCACGGGGAGCGCCCCCCGCTCCGTCTGCCGAGGACACGGACCGCCCCGACCCCGAGGACACGGCCGACGCCTCCGCGTATCGGATCGTGCCGCCGGGGGCCGCTGCGGCCTTCCTCGCTCCGCTGCCCGTGCAGGTGCTGCAGGATCCGGAGATCGCGAGCCTGCTCATCCGCCTCGGAGTGCGCACCCTGGGCGATCTCGCCGCCCTGCCCGTCCTCGACGTGCGCGACCGGTTCGGCATCCGTGGCGCGCGTCTGCACGCCCTGGCCCGCGGCGCGGACTCGCGTCCGGTGACCGCCCGCTCCCCGGATCCGGAGCTCGCCGCCGAGATCGAGTTCGAGAGCCCCTTGGCTCAGTCTGACCAGATCGCCTTCGCCGTCCGCCGGACCGCCGATGAGGTGACTCTCTCGCTCGCCACCGCCTCGCTCGTGTGCACCGAGGTGCGGATCGACCTCACCGACGATGACGGCGAGGTCTTCTCCCGCGCTTGGCTGCATCCCACCTGCTTCGAGGCCGCGGACCTCGTGGACCGCGTGCGCTGGCAGCTTGAGTCCCTCGCCGCGACCTCCCCCACAGCGGACATGCCCTCCGGGATCGCCTCGTCTTCCGCTCGGGACAGGCCTTTCCGCGGGATCGTCCGGGTGCGACTCGCCCCGATCGCCGTGGACGACGCCGCCCACCATCAGCCGGGGCTCTTCGGCTCCGCCGGCGACGAGCGACTCCACCATGCGGTGTCGCGCGTGCAGACCCTGCTCGGCCACGAGGGCGTGGTCATGGGCGCGCTCACCGGTGGGCGCCTTCTCGCCGACCGGCAGCAGCTCACCCCGTGGGGAGAGCGGGTGGTCCCCGCCCGAGACCCCGACCTGCCATGGCCGGGGCACCTTCCCGCCCCTCTTCCCGCCGAGGTCTTCGTTCCGCCCCGGGCGATCACGGTACGCGCCGCCGACGGCGGCGAGATCCGGATCGACGAACGCGGCCGTCTCTCCGCGCCGCCAGGTCTCGTGGACGGCAGTCCGGTCACCGCCTGGGCCGGGCCCTGGCCAGTGCGCGATCGACGGGGAGACGGCGACGGGGTCCGCGGAGATCGCCTCCAGCTCGTCGACGTCCAGCAGCGGGCCTGGCTCGTGCTGCACGCGGAGCACGCCTGGTGGGCCGAGGGGAGATATCACTGATGGGCTGGAACAACCCTCCGATGTCGTGGGCCGAGATGGAGCGCACGCTCAGCGGCCGCCCGCCCCTGCGTGACGAGCTGGCCGTGGACGCTCCCGCGCGGGCCCACAAACGTGCCCCCGTCTCTCTCGGCCACATCCCCCGTCCCGCCGACGCCGTGCCCTACGCCGAGCTGCACGCGCACTCCTCGTTCTCCTTCCTCGACGGCGCGTCCTCCCCCGCCGAGCTCATCGCCGAGGCCCAGCGGCTCGGCCTGACCGCCCTGGCCATCACCGATCACGACGGCTTCTACGGCGCGGCGCGGTTCGCCGAGGCGGCAGAGCAGACGAGCGTGCAGACCGTCTTCGGCGCCGAGCTCTCGATCGGACTCCCCTCTCCGCAGAACGGCGAGCCCGATCCCGCGGGCGAGCATCTTCTCGTCCTCGCCCGCGGCGAAGAGGGATATCACCGCCTGTCCGCGGCGATCACCCACGCCCAGCTGCGCGGCGGGGCGAAGGGCCGCCCGCAGTACGAGTGGGAAGACCTGGCCGGACGGGCAGGAGGCCATTGGACCATCCTCACCGGCTGCCGCAAGGGCGGAGTGCGGCGGGCGCTCGACACGGGCGGCCCCGAGGCGGCAGGGCAGGCGCTGCGCTTCCTCGTCGACCTGTTCGGCACCGAGCACGTGGCCGTCGAACTGATCGACCACGGCGATCCGCAGGACACCCGACGCAACGACGCCCTCGCCGCCCTGGCCGCCGAGCAGGGACTACCCGTGGTCGCCACGAACAACGTGCACTACGCCACCCCCTCCCGCGCGTCGCTGGCAGAGGCCGTCGCCGCTGTGCGCGCCACCCGGAGCATGCGCGATCTTGAGGGCTGGCTTCCCGCCCACGGCTCCGCACATCTGCGCTCGGGAGCCGAGATGACCGCCCGGTTCGCCCGCTATCCCGGAGCGATCGCAACGGGCCTCCGGATCGCTGCCGAGAGCGCCTTCCCCCTGCGGCGCGCCAAGCCCGCCCTCCCCACCATGAAGGTCCCCTCCGGCCACACCCCCATGAGCCACCTCCGTGCCCTGGTCTGGGCCGCGGTCCCGGAGAAGTACCCGAGCCTGACCGAGGAGGGACGGGCGCGGATCGAGCGGGAGCTGGCCGTGATCGAAGAGAAGGACTTCCCCGGCTACTTCCTCATCGTGCACGGGATCGTCGCCGAGGCGAAGGAGCGCGGGATCCTGTGCCAGGGCAGGGGCTCGGCCGCAGCGAGCGTGGTCTGCCATCTCCTGGGCATCACCGCGATCGACCCGATCCTCTACGGCCTTCCTTTCGAGCGGTTCCTCGCGACCACGCGCACCGAGGAGCCCGACATCGACGTGGACTTCGACGCCAGCCGGCGCGAGGAGATCATCCAGTGGGTGTATGACGAGTACGGCCGGGACTGCGCGGCGCAGGTGGCGAACGTCATCCAGTATCGTCCGAAGAACGCGGTCCGCGACATGGCCAGGGCCCTGGGCTACTCCCCCGGCCAGCAGGACGCCTGGTCGCGGCAGGTGGAGCGATGGGGGCTCGATCTCTCCCCCTCGCCCGACAACGACATCCCGGACGAGGTGGTGCACCGCGCCGCCGAGCTGCTGAAGGCGCCGCGGCATCTGGGCATCCACTCGGGCGGGATGGTGCTCACCCAGCGCCCTGTGGGCGAGGTCGTCCCGGTGGAGCACGCCAGGAAAGAGAAGCGGACCGTCATCCAGTGGGACAAGGACGACGCGGCCTGGATGGGGCTGGTGAAGTTCGACCTCCTGGGGCTGGGCATGCTGGCGGCGCTGAGGCATTGCTTCGACCTGATCGCCGATGCCACCGGCGAGCGCTGGACGCTCGACAACCTCCCGAAGGAGGAGGAGGCCGTCTACGACATGCTGTGCCGGGCCGACACGATCGGAGTGTTCCAAGTGGAGTCGCGCGCGCAGATGGGGCTGCTCCCCCGGCTGCGTCCCCGGAGGTTCTACGAGCTCGCCATCCAGATCGCGCTCATCCGTCCAGGCCCCATCCAGGGCGGCGCCGTCCACCCGTTCGTCCGCCGCAAGCTCGGGGAAGAGAAGGTGACCTACGCGCACCCTCTCCTGGAACAGGTGCTGGAGCGCACCCTCGGCATCCCCGTGTTCCAGGAGCAGCTCATCCAGATGGCCACGACGCTCGGAGACTGCACCGCCGACGAAGCGGACACCCTTCGCCGGGCGATGGGGTCCAAACGAGGGCTGGAGCGGATCGACAGCATCCGCGAGAGCCTCTATGCGGGGATGGCGCGCCACGGCCTCGACCCCGAGGCCTCGGACCGCATCTACGCGCAGATCCAGGCGTTCTCCGACTTCGGGTTCGCCGAGTCGCACTCGCTGTCGTTCGCCCTTCTCGTCTACGCGAGCTCCTGGCTCAAGCTGCACTATCCCGCCGCCTTCCTCGCCGGGCTCCTCAGATCACAGCCGATGGGGTTCTACTCCGCGGCGACCCTCACCGGCGACGCCCGGCGGCACGGCGTCGAGGTGCGCCGTCCCGATCTGCACCTCTCCGCCGCCACCGAGATCCTGGAACCGCTGACCCCCGGCGAGAAGGACGAAGGGCAGGACGCCGCGGGGGCGCATCTTCCGCCGACGGGCCGAGCCTCCTGCACCGAAGGAGACCGTCCTCCCCCTTCGGCGAAGTTCGATCCGGACCGTCCGGACGAGAGCGCCTCGCACCGCCGTGACGGACGCTTCGCTGTGCGCCTCGGCCTGTCCGGGATCACCGGCATCGGCGAGGAGACCGCGAGCAGGATCGTGGCCGAGCGCGACCGGGGCGGACGTTACCGTGACCTCCACGACCTCGTCCGGCGCACCGACCTCACCGCGTCCCAGCTGGAGGCGCTGGCGACGGCCGGCGTCTTCGACGGTTTCGGGCTCACCCGCCGCGAGGCGATCTGGCTCGCGGGATCCGCCGCCGAGGACCGTGCCCGCTATCTGCCCGACACGGTGATCGCGGTGCAGCCGCCTCTGTTTCCCGACCAGAGCAGCCGGGAGATCCTCGCCGCAGACCTGTGGGCGACGGGGATCTCCACCGACGACCATCCCCTGGCCCACTTCCGCGAAGAGCTCGATACCCGAGGCGTCCTGCCCTCCTCCGCCCTGCGCGCGGACGAGTTCGTCGGCCGACGCGTGGAGGTGGCGGGTCTGGTGACCCACCGGCAGCGACCCGCCACCGCCAGCGGGGTGACCTTCCTCAACCTCGAGGACGAGCACGGGCTCGTCAACGTGGTGTGCTCACAGGGCGTGTGGACCCGCTACCGGCGGATCGCCCGGGAGTCGCCCGCGCTGATCGTCCGCGGCATCCTGGAGCGCTCTCCCGAAGGGGTGGTCAACGTGCTCGCCGACGCGCTCGACGTCCTACAGGTCGGTGTCGTCCACCGCTCCCGGGACTTCCAATGACCACGGGCTCGCCAGGACCACGAGCCTCCGCGGCGAACGGCAGCGCCCCGGCTCAGCGCCCCGCGGCCGAGCCCATCTGGCGTCGGCGTCGGAGAGCCTCACCAGAACCGCTCGGCCGGCTCCCGCGGAGGACGATCGATCCCACCCCACAGCGCGGCCTGGGCTCCCGCCGTGGCCGCCGCCTGCTCGGCACCGGACAAGGCGACGTCCGCCCCTGCGGAGGGGACATCGGCGACGGCGCCGAGCGGCACGAGCACCAGCTCGGTGAGCACCTCACCCGCCTCGTCGACACGAACCGTGCAGGAGCCCACCCGTGCCCGGCCCGAGGGGATGACCGCAGAGGCGGAGGGGAACGCATAGCGTACGCCCGAGGGCGTGCGCAGCGTCCAGGCGTCGCCGGCGATCGCCCCGCCGTCGAGCTCGACGACCTCGCCGACGGCGAGGGGCACCGGCAGAGGGACGAGCAGGGCGACGGTCATGCCTCCACCCTCGCCCACCGCCCGGAGAAGGGCAAGTCCCCTGTGCCGAGCCCGCGCGAGCAACGCACCAGGAACAGATCAGCGGGAACGGGGGCCGAGAGCGGGGCTCAGGCGACGGGAAGAGCCAGTCGGTCGTAGTGGCGGTCGTGATACAGCAGCGGCTCGCCGTCGCGCCCGGGCAGCACCTCGAGGACGTCCGCGAGGACGAGGGCCGAGCCGCCCACCGACAGCGTCTCCCGAACGGTGCAGCGCAACGCGGCGCGAGCGGTGGGCAGGTAGGGCTCGCCGGTGGGAAGCGTCTGCCACCCCTGCTCCGGAGTGAACCGCGGCTGCCCGGAACGCGCGAAGGCGTCGGCGATGCCCTCCTGGCCGACGGCGAGGAAGTGCACGACCATGCTGGGAGCGGCGAGGATTCCGCCCGCGCTGCCCGTGGCCTTGGTGACGGAGAAGACGAGCACGGCCGGCTCCGCGCTGACCGAGGCGACGCTCGAGAGCGTGAGCCCCACGGGACCGTCGGGCGCGGTGGCGGAGACGAGCGAGACCCCCGCCGGATGATGGCGGAACACGCCCTTGAACTGGTCGGCCATCTCCGCGCTCGTGACAGTCATCGCGTCCTCTCATCCGGGCGCCATGGGGGTGGGCGCCCTCCTTCACGTTAGAAGCTCAACCACGGTTGAGGGCAAATCCTTCCCGCCGCCGCAGCGGATGGATTCCCGGACTGGTACACTTTTCACTAGCTTTTCTAGCAAAATGTGAAGGTGGACCTGATGAGCGCCCCTCCCCTCCCCGAGCCGCGCGCCGGCGGCCGAGCGGATCCGACGCCCCCGCGGCGCGCACCGCGCGCCTGGCTCCGGCCGCTCCTCTCGACGGCGATCGTGGTCGTCTGGCTCGTCGCAGCGGGGATGGGAGGGCCGCTCTTCGGGAAGGTCTCCGAGGTCTCGTCCAACGACCGCACCGCGTATCTCCCCTCCTCCGCCGAGGCCACCGAGGTGAACGCCGCCCTCCCCGGCTTCCTCGGCGAGGACGTGATCCCCGCCGTCGTCGTCTTCCACGCGGATCACCCCCTCGAACAGGCCGACCGCGTCACCCTGCAGAGTGTGCTCGCCTCCGCGCTCGCGCAGACCGGGATCAACGGGGAGAGCTCGCCGGTGATCCTGTCGGAAGATGCGCGCGCGGCGCAGGCGTTCGTCCCGATCGACGCGAAGAGCAAGGTGTCCGACGAGGTGCGCGGTCTGAGCACGGCGCTCGCCGGCGAGGCCCCCGAAGGCACCCGCACGTTCGTGACCGGTCCTGCGGGATTCACCGCCGATCTCGTCGCCGGCTTCGCCGGAATCGACGGGCTTCTCCTCGGCGTCGCTCTGCTCGCCGTCCTCGTGATCCTCGTCCTCGTCTATCGTTCGGCGCTCCTGCCGCTCGTCGTGCTCAGCACCAGCCTCTTCGCCCTGTGCACCGCGCTTCTGGTCGTCTGGTGGCTCGCGAAGGCAGGAGTGCTCCTGCTCAGCGGCCAGACCCAGGGCATCCTGTTCATCCTCGTGATCGGGGCAGCCACCGACTACGCGCTGCTGCTCGTGGCACGTTTCCGCGAGGAGCTGCGAGGGACGCAGGATCGTGGCATCGCCGTCGGTCGCGCGGTCCGCGGGTCGATCGAGCCGATCCTCGCCTCCGGCGGGACCGTGATCGCCGGCCTCCTCTGCCTGCTGCTGAGCGATCTGAAGTCCAACAGCACGCTCGGCCCGGTCGCCGCGATCGGGATCGTCTTCGCGATGCTCTCGGCCCTCACGCTCCTTCCCGCTCTGCTCTTCGCGTTCGGGCGCGCGGCGTTCTGGCCGCGCCGCCCGCGGTTCGAGCCCGATCGTGCGCACGACGCCGACGTGCCGGCGACGGGCCCCTGGAGCCGAGTGGCCATGGCCGTGCGCCGTCGTCCGCGCGCCATCTGGATCGTCACGGCCGCGGTTCTCGCCCTGGCAGCGGCCGGCGTCTCTCAGCTCAACGCTCAGGGGGTGCCGCAGTCGGAGCTGGTGCTCGGCCGCTCCGACGCCCGCGAAGGCCAGCAGGTCCTCGGCGAGCACTTCCCCGGCGGGTCCGGCAGCCCGGTCTACGTCCTCGTCGACGCGGACAGGATGCAGGAGGCCGCGGACATCGTCGCAGGCACGGACGGCATCGACGCGGTCACGGTCACGAGCGCTGACTCGCCGAGCGGTTCGGCCCCGATCTTTCCCGACGGCATCGCCCCCGTGGGTCCGCCCGGCACCCCGATCCCCACCCCGACGGTGCGCGACGGCCGCGTCCTCCTCCAGGCGACCCTCCGGGATGCGCCGGACTCTGCGGAGGCGTCCGGCACGGTGCTGGCGCTGCGCGATGCGATCGCCTCGACCGGTGCGATCGTCGGCGGCACCACCGCCACCTCCGTCGACACCGACCGCGCCTCGATCCACGACCGGACCCTGATCATCCCGATCGTGCTCGTCGTGATCCTCGTCATCCTCATGCTCCTGCTCCGAGCGGTCGTCGCCCCGGTGCTGCTCATGCTCACCACCGTGCTCTCGTTCGGGAGCGCGCTCGGGGTCGCCGCGCTGGTGTTCAACGGGGTCTTCCGCTTCCCCGGCGCCGATCCGGCGGTGCCGCTGTTCGGCTTCGTCTTCCTCGTCGCCCTGGGCATCGACTACAACATCTTCCTCATGACCCGAGTACGCGAGGAGGCGAAGCGCCACGGCACGAGAGAGGGGATCATGCGCGGCCTGTCGATCACGGGCGGCGTGATCACCTCCGCGGGCCTCGTTCTCGCCGCGACCTTCGCGGCGCTCTCGGTGATCCCCATCCTCTTCCTCGTGCAGATCGCGTTCATCGTCGCGTTCGGCGTGCTGCTGGACACCTTCGTCGTGCGATCGCTCCTCGTGCCCGCGCTCGCCTACGACCTCGGACGCGTGATCTGGTGGCCCTCTCGCCTCGCCCAGCACGATCGCGGCGAAGGCGAGCCTCAGGATGGAAGGGGCACACTCCCATGAGGATCTGGTCGCTCCATCCGCGACACCTCGACCGCGCGGGACTGCTGGCCTGCTGGCGTGAGTCGCTCCTCGCCCAGGCCGTGCTCGCCGGGCGGACCAGGGGATACCGCCGTCACCCTCAGCTGGAGCGGTTCCGGGAGGCCGGCGATCCGCTGCGGACGATCGGCCGCTACCTCACCGTCCTCGCCGACGAGGCCGATCACCGCGGCTACCGCTTCGATCGGACGCGGATCGAACGGCCGCGTCCGGCGACGGAGGACGCCGGGACCTCCGTCGCCGAGCTCGATGTCAGCGACGGACAGCTGATGCGGGAATGGCAGCACCTGGGACGCAAGCTGCGGCTCCGAAGCGCACCGGACGCGGAGGCATGGGCCCGCACGACACCTTCACCGCATCCGCTGTTCCGCGTGGTCCCCGGCCCCGTGGCCTCCTGGGAGCGGGCGCTCGACGACGGAGCCTGACAGCCCCGCGGTCCGCAGCCTGACGGGCCCGTCAGGTCCCGCACCCTCCGGGTCCAGAGCCCGCCCGAGGGCGTCGAGGACACGGGCGGCGGCCTCGAGATCCTCGTCGGCGAACGCGGCGAGCTCCGTCCGCATTGCGGAGAGGCGTTCCCCGAAAAGACGGAAGAACTCCGCCTTGGCCGCAGGAGTGAGCAGGACCGATCGTGCTCGGCGGTCGGTGGGATGCGGCTCACGGCGCACGTGTCCCGAGGCGGTGAGGCGGTCGATGAGCTTCGCGGTCGACGCGGTCGAGATGCGCAGATGGCGTGCGATGTCGGCAGGCGTCACCGTACGCCCCTGCTCCTCACGGATGATGAGCAGACGCAACGTCGCGATGTCGGTGATGTTCATGTCCATCCCGAGCTTCATGCCGCTGCTCATCCGGTCGTGTGCGTCTCCGAAGTCACGGACCGCACGGAGGATCGCCCGTTCGACGGCTTCCCGCTCCGGGGACGATGCATGCACGCTGGGCTTCCTCTCCGTTCTGCCGGCATCTCCATCATCCCGCCGGATCACCGCCGGCGGCGACGACGCGGCCGGGCGTCGCGGTCACGATCGCGCTCGGGGCGCCCGGATCGCCCCGCCGATCGCCGCGCCGAGCACCGCGGCCCGCGGCCCGCGAGCTCATGATCGGCATCGATAGCATCAATGACTTACGATCGTTTCTGGTACGATAGTTTTTACTATGAGCGAAACGACTTCCCCGCCCCTCAGCGCCGACGACGAGCGCGAGACGGTGCTGCAGATGGACGCCGGGACCAAGGTGTTCCTCTGGTGTGCCCTCGGGCTCGCCGGCGTCGGGCTCGGACTCATCCTGCCGTGGCTGCTGTCGTGGGCCGCGAAGCTGCCGATCCCCTTCGTCGACGTCCTCACCTTCCTCGGTTCGCTCGACGCGCCGTTCATGGTCATCGGACGCCCTGCGGTCCTGGGCGTGGTCGGCCTGCTCATCGCCTTCGTCATCACCCACGAGAGTGCGATCCTGCGGGTCTCCAACGAGCAGGTCGTCGTCGTCCAGGGTGATGATCAGCGAATCATCGCCCGAAGCCAGGTCGCCGGCGTGCGTCAGCGCGGAGGCAAGGTGAAGATCGAGGCCGCCGAGGGGCGCGTGCTCTTCGAAGACGACGTGGAAGGCGGTCGTGCAGCCATCGCGGCGGCCTTCCAGGCACACGGCTACCCCTGGGAAGGGACGACCGACGGCAAGGCAACCCGGTGAGCGTCCTCAACGTCGCCCCGCGCACGGTCGTCGAGTCCTGCTTCGAGGCGTCGGGCACAGCCGAGCTCTCGTTCGTCTACGACGTCGGCCTCGCCGTCGGCGTCGCCGAGCAGGCCGTCCGGCTCGCGATCCGCCGTCTCGCGGACGCCGGCCTCCTCGTCCAGGAAGGAAGAGGGAGACGCGGCCGGGTCCGATTGCTGCCTGCGGGCGTCGAACGCCTGGCGGCCGACACACGGGCCATCGCCTTCGCCTACGCCCAGGACAGAGGAACAGTCGCATGGGACAGGATCTGGCGCCTGCACACCTTCTCGGTCCCGGAGCAGGAACGTGCGACCCGAGACGTGCTGCGGCGGGCCCTGGTGACTCTTGGCGCCTCGCCCCTGACCCCCGGGGTCTACGTCACCGCCCACGACCTGTCCCTCGACCTTCCACGCGAGGCGCCGGTGGCGGCGCTACAGCAGCTCTACACCATGACGGCGACCGAGATCCTGGGGCCGGGCTGCGAGACCCCACGTGCCGTCGCGGAGAAGCTCTGGCCCGCCGCCGAGACGATCGCCGCTTACGAGCCTCTCGCCCGATTCCTCGACGAGACGCGGCTTCCCGCCCCCGATGCCGGCCGCGCCGAGCAGATGGCCTATGCGCTCCGTCTCGCCGAAGGCCTGGGGCAGGGATTGAACGCCGACCCGCTGCTGCCGAAGGAACTGCGGGAGGAGCCGTGGCCGCCCGCCGTTGTGCGCGCTCGTTTCCTCACTGCCTGGAACGCACTGGAGCGTGCCGCACCGGACCTGCCCCTCCTGCACGCCTGGTCTTCCAGCGGGGACCTCCGTGACCGAGAACCCCGAGCCGAGCTTCGCAGCTGAAGCCATCGCCGACGGATCAGACCTCCTTGACGAGGCTCATCGAACGACTTACGACGCGGAAGCCGAGCCGTTCGTAGAGTGCGACCGCCCCCGTCAGACTCTCAGCGTCGACGTCAAGGACCGCAGTGGCCAGCCCTTCGGCACGGAACGCAGCCATGGCCCGGGTGAGCAGAGCAGGCGCAAGACCGCGCCCGCGCCACGCCTTGCGAACGCCGAGCAGCTCGACGTATCCGAAGGAGTTCCCGCGCACCTCCCAGTCCTCCGGAGTCACCCGGGAGAGCACGAAGGCCACGACTTCCTCCGCCCCATCCGCACCGGCGGCGACGGCGACGAAGGAGAGGTCGGGACGCGCCCCGGCTTTCCCGCTCTCCTGCGCCCATTCGCGCTCGCTCGCAGGCTGAGAGCCCCAATGATCGCGGAACGCGTCGTTGAACGCGAGTCGCGTCGCCTCCTTCCATTCGCCGTACGACTCGAGACGGACGGATGGGTCGAGGGCCATGTCGGGAAGAGACCCACGGAGCGGACGCTCCAGCTCCAGCCACCAGCGCTTGGTCTCATAGCCCTGCCGATGCATGAGGGCGATGGCGTCGACCGAATGTTCCTCCGCACCGGTCGAGAGCCAGCCGGGGAGCCTCTCGTCGCGCGTCGCGAGGATCTGTCGGCCGCGGGCTTCCAGCCACGCCAGCAACGCGGTCCCGATCCCCTCTCCCCGTCGGTCCGGGTGGACCCCGCCGTCGAGGGACAGCCAGACGACGGTGGCATGTTCGTCGCCCAACGTCGCCATGCCGTATGCGACCGCAGCCCCGCTCTCATCGATCGCGATCGCCGTGTCGGTCGCGAGATCGAGTCCAGGCGTGTCGTAGATCTCCTCGATCTCCTCCGCCGTGGTGACGCTTCTCGGCGCGTCCACCGCATCGCACGAGCGCTGGAGCGCGTGAAGGAGAGGCGCGTCCTCACGGGCGATCCGCCTCCAGTGCAGCCCCTCGGCATCCGCGGGCAGGCGAGCTTCGATCGGCGCGCCCACCCGGTCACGGAGCGGCAGAAGGGCACGGGCACCAAATCGTTCATTCATACAACGACCGTAGCGACATCGTTATTTGCGCACGCTGGGAAGCTGCCCTCCCCCTACTCCCGGCAACATGACGCGCCCCTCGCCTTTCCGGCCCCTTTCTAGTATACCTAGACTAGTAATACTTAAGGGGTTGATCGAATGACGGACAAGACACCTGACCCCCTCGCCGATTCCGGAGACGAGGAAAGACCGAGAAAGGAGGCCCCGACGGCGCCGCGGAGGCGAGACAAGGTCGCGCGCCTGCTGGTGCCGGCGCTCATCGGGCCCACGATCGCGCTGGCGTCCGCCGTGGCTCCTGTCGCTCTCGCCGCACCCGCCGCGAACGCGTCCACCGCCCCCGAGGACGAGGAGCGCTCCGGTCACGCCGATCACGGCCGCGTTGGCCAGCACACCGAGGAGGCGCAGCATCCGCCGCACCGGTCTACCCCTCCGTCTCGACGGCCTGGCGTCGACGGGAACGACGCCATTCCAGAGCCGCCCGGAGCGCGAACACGGCCGAGGCGGCGAACGCGGCCGCGACCGTCATGACGGTCCACCACTGCGGCTGCTCCGCACCGAGCAAGATCATGAACGCCACGCCGAGAAACACGGCGGCGCTGAGCAGGTAGCCCCCCGACTTGGTCCATGCGTCGATCATAGCGGGGATGAGCCCGGGCGACAGTTGCGTGGTCGGTAGAGTGCGGGTATGAACATGAAGGCGTCCGGTGGTCTTGCCGCCTGCATTGCTGGTCTTGCGGTCCTGCTGTGCGGGCTGTCTGTGGCGATGGAACTGCCGATGCTGGTTGAGATCGTGATGATCGTCGGAGCCGTCCTGTTCCTGGCGTCCGCGGGCGCGCTCATGGGTGCAGCTGTCGCCGCACAGAAGAAGTCGACAGCCTAGGGCGACGTTCCCGCTTCGGCAGTTGGCCGCATCGAGCCCGACAGAACCGCCGCCGCGTGACCCGCGCCGCTTGCATCGGACTTGCTGGTCGGACGCCAGTGCCCGTTTGGGGGTCGCGTTCTGGGGCTAGGTGTGATGTCCAGGGACGTTGTTTCGGCGACACGGCCGTGAACAGCTGAGAGGTGAGGGCCTCCGGTTGTGAAGTGGAGCTGTTGAGTTCAACCGCTTCGCGTACCAGGAGGCCCTCGTGTCCCACGCTAACGCTGCCCTGACCCCACGCGCTCGACTCCGCCTGGCGCGCCTGATCGTCGAGGACGGCTGGTCGCCGCAGGTCGCGGCGAAGATGTTCATGG
>Ga0164243_10001443_pt1 | contig 40231 bp, 32 predicted proteins | sample OricompcompostOP_FD_108781 | JGI IMG/M metagenome (GOLD analysis project Ga0164243, IMG submission 108781) | Organic Plus compost microbial communities from Emeryville, California, USA - Original compost - Organic plus compost (OP) | ecosystem: Engineered > Solid waste > Mixed feedstock >... | reverse complement strand
GGATGGTGGGCGTGACAGGGATTGAACCTGTGACCCCTACGATGTCAACGTAGTGCTCTCCCGCTGAGCTACACGCCCATCCGACGCGGGCATAGATCACATCAGACCCGCTCGCGTCAATAGGAAGCTTGCCTTGTTGCCGCTCCCTGAATTTATGCCGCCTGGAGCAGTTTTTCCACCTCGTTCACGAGCTCGCGCAAATGGAAGGGTTTCGAAAGCACCTTGGCGTCGCGCGGAGCATTGGAATCGGGGTTGAGGGCTACCGCCGCGAATCCGGTGATGAACATGACCTTGAGGTCCGGATCGATCTCGGTTGCCCGGCGGGCCAGCTCGATACCGTCCATTTCCGGCATCACGATGTCCGTCAGGAGGAGCGAGAAGGGCTCTTCCCGCAGCCGCTCGTAGGCGCCTGCGCCGTTGTCGAAATCGACCACCTCGTAGCCGGCGCGTTCGAGCGCCTTGACTAGGAAGCGCCGCATGTCATCGTCGTCTTCCGCAAGAAGAATTCGTGCCATCACGTCTACCGAACCAGTTCCCGGCCCGCCCCGAGCCGCCCAAGCTATATGTTTCCGCCAGGGTAAATATCAAGTGAATGATGGCCGGGGGCAAGTCCGAAACCATCCCTCCCAGACTGGACATAAGCCGGACGCGATGGCAGGCTCTATGTTAAGGGCACCAAGGCTTTCCGGGATATGAGGGCATAATGGACGCGGCGGCGGATTTTTCGGATATCCCGGCATTCCAGGTCGTGAAACCCTGCGAGCAGCTCATCCCCTTCGTCTTCAACTCTCCCCATAGCGGACGCTGCTATCCGCCTCGATTTCTTGCCATGAGCAAGCTCGACGCAGCGACCATAAGGCGCTCGGAGGATTGCTATGTGGACGAACTCTTCGCCGCTGCCGCATCCCTGGGAGCACCCCTCCTTTCGGCCAATTTCCCGAGAGCCTATCTGGACGTGAACCGCGAACCGTGGGAACTCGATCCCCGCATGTTTCGCGAGCCTTTGCCTCCTTATGCCAATATCCGCTCGCCGCGCGTGGCAGGGGGGCTCGGCACGGTACCCAAGCTTGTGGGTGAAGGGCTCGATATCTATGCCACGCGGCTTCCCCTGGCGGAGGCCCTGTCCCGCATCAATCACATCTATAAGCCCTATCATGCATGCCTTGCGGACCTTCTGGGCCAGACGCGGGCCAAGTTCGGCTATGCCATACTGGTGGACTGCCACTCCATGCCCGCCAACATCCGGGTCGCCGATGGTTCCATGCGCCCGGATTTCATCATCGGTGACCGTTTCGGCTCTTCAGCCGTTCCGGCGCTGACGGAGCACGCGATTTCGCTTCTCATGGCCAAGGGCTACAAGGTGGTGCACAACAAGCCTTATGCCGGCGGGTTCATAACCGAGCATTACGGCAGGCCTGCCGAGCGGATGCATGCGCTGCAGATCGAGATCAATCGCGGACTTTACATGAATGAGCGCACGCTCGAGCGCAGCAGCCGTTTCCAGGCGCTGGCCAATGATCTGAAAGAATTTGCGCGAGGGCTCACCACGATCCCGGAACAGCACTTCCTCGCCTGGCCGCTCGCAGCAGAATAGCCGCCGAGCACTCCGCGTGGCCGCCTTAAAAAAAGAGACCGTATCGTTTTCACGACACGGTCATAAGTCTAGGGAGGAAACGCCCAAGATGGGCACGGACAGAACCAACTGTCCGAATCATATTCTATGCTGCGCTGCACAAATGTCAAGTGCCTTGCACGAATATGTGCCAAAAAAGGACTGGATAAATGTGTCGTTATGATCCTTTTCCCGAAATGGAGCAGTAAATCCTGAGATTTTCTCGACCGCAAAAATGCCGTAAGGGAAGCAAATGAGCCAAATTCCCTCACCCGATTTCTTACGCAAGATCGCTGCCGCGGCGGCAGGCGAAACGCTCCCGCGCTTCCGTCAGGGCGGGAATGTCATCAACAAGCGGGAAAGCGGCTTCGACCCGGTGACCGAGGCGGACAGAGCGGCCGAACAGGCGATCCGGCGGCTTATCCGCGAAAGCTTTCCGGAGCATGGTATCGTCGGCGAGGAGTTCGGCGAGGAGGGGGCAGGGAACAGCCATATCTGGGTCATAGACCCGATCGACGGCACGCGCGCCTTCATATCGGGCCTGCCCCTATGGGGCACGTTGGTGGGGCTCACCGTCGACGGTGATGCGATCGCCGGCATGATGTCCCAACCTTTCACGGGCGAGTTTTATTATGCCGACGGCGGGGGCGCTTATTATGAAGGGCCCGGTGGATCCCGCCGGCTTTCCGTGCGCCGCACGACGGCGCTCGGCGACGCGACGCTTTGCACCACCACCCCGGCGCTCTTCGACATTCCACGGCGCGCGCTCTATGACCGCGTGGAGGCTTCGGTGCGCCTGCCGCGCTACGGAACGGATTGCTATGCCTATGCCATGCTGGCGGCGGGGCATGTCGATCTCGTCATCGAATCCGGGCTCAAGCCCTATGATATCGTTGCGCTGATACCAATCGTCGAGAAAGCGGGCGGCGTGATCACGACGTGGGAGGGCGAGGCGGCGGAAGCAGGCGGGGACATCATTGCCGCCGCCACTCCGGAATTGCATTCACGGGCGCTCGAATTCCTGCGGACTTGAACCTGTCGGCGATCAGCCGAGCAGCGGCGGCATGGCATCCACGCTGTCCTGCCGGGGCCGTGAAAAAGCTTCGAACGCCGCAAGCACCTGCTCGCGATAGAGATCCTGCTCCTGCAGAAGCTCGTGTCGCGCGCCGTCAATGGTCAATACTTTCCCTGCCCTCAAGTCTCTCGCATAGCGCTCGATGGCCGGCGTGGAGACAACAGTGTCTATTCCCGCGGCGAGGAAAAGGATCGGCAGGTGGATCGATGCCATGAAATCGGGATCGCAGACACGCCTTGCGGCGGCGCAAGCGGCGTTAAGCCAGGCGGCCGTCGGCCCGCCCACGAACAACTCGGGAAAAGCACGAATGAGCTGCTGGTTGCGCGCATAGCGCGCGGCATCGCTCGTGAGTTGATTGGGCCGGAACGGTGTTTCTTTTCCCCGACGGCTTTGGCCGGCGATGTAGACCCCGCCGAGCCCGATCCCATGGAGGAAGCCTGCAAGCGCTCTCAGGGACGACATGGACACCGGGGCGCAGATTTTGAGCAAGGGAGCGCAGAGCACCATGCGGCGCACACGATTTGCTAGATCGGGGGCGGCCAGCAGGGCGATCAGGGCCCCCATGGAGTGGCCCAGCACCGTGTAGGGCGGCCTGCAGTCGGGCAGCACGACCTCGCGAAAGAACTGATCGAGGTCGGATACATATTCATTGAAGCTCTCGACGTGTCCTCGCCGGGGATCTCGCAGGAGCCGTTCCGAACCACCTTGGCCGCGCCAATCAATGGCAACGGAGGCGAACCCACGCCGGGCGAGATCGCTGATCGTTTCGAAGTACTTCTCGATGCACTCGTTGCGTCCCGGCAGGACCACCACGGTTCCATGCCTGGCATGCAGGGGAAAATGGGCATAGCGTATCTTCCGCCCGTCCCCGGCCGTCATCATATTCGCCAGCGCGCCGTCTGGCACAGGATTTTCCGGAATTTCTCGAAGCAGATCGGGCATCATTGAACGGACGCTTTGTGGCCCCGAGAAGTGATAAGGGGCCATTCCTGCAAAATCAAAATAATTCCGGAATGATGTTAACGCGACCGAGGGCAGCCTTGCGGCCACCCCCGGTTTTCCGGACCGATGGAAGGGACGGATACATGCGGTCCGAAGGTCTACATCGTCATGATAGCCCGCTTGTCTGAACGTGAGGCGAAGGCGTCGTTCACCCTGCGTTCATAATCGTAATTTTGCCTCGCATGGCGCTTCCCGGGTGGTCTTGAAGGCCAAAAGAAAAATTCCCAGATATCGAGTACGGCCGCCGCTTCAGGGGCCGTTGGCCGAAGTGGAAACGCCGAGACGGGTTTCCGGCAACGGTCAAACGCAAACTTGTTGCTCAACAGGAGGACAGACCATGCGTCATGTCGATTTTTCACCCCTCTACCGTTCGACCGTAGGGTTCGATCGGCTTTTCACAATGCTCGATTCGCTTGGCCAGCTTGATGGCGGCCAGACTTATCCGCCCTACAACATCGAACGCACGGGCGAGGACGTCTACCGAATTTCGATGGCCGTCGCGGGCTTTTCCGAGGATGACATCCTGGTCGAGGCGCATCGCAACGTGCTGACCATAAAGGGCGATAAGCGCGAGGAGCAGAACAAGGATAACAGCGAATTCCTGTATAGGGGCATTGCCTCCCGCTCCTTCGAGCGACGCTTCCAGCTTGCCGATTATGTAGAGGTGGCAGGCGCTACGCTGAAGGACGGCCTGCTCCACATCGATCTCGTCCGCAACGTCCCTGAGGAGATGAAGCCGCGTCGCATCCCGGTTGCGCGCACTTCCAAGGACGGTGCCAAGCAGATCGAGGCAAAAAACGCCGCCTAACGGCAGAAATCGCATTCAGGGCGGCGCCTTCGGGCGCCGCTTTTATTTGAAGGCGCTCTTCTACTTTCCGTTATCCGCGGAGCATCTCTCCGACACTGTCCACCTCCTCCTCGGTCGTGGCAAAGGATGTTACAAAACGATAGAGTTCCTCATCCGGCGCCAGCGTCAGTTCCGCTCCGCTCGGCACCTTCCACGGATAAAAGAACACCCCTTTTTTGTTCATCGATTGTGCGGTTTGCTTTTTGATGATCGCAAACAGTTCGTTCGCCTGCGGCTGCCAGGCCAGGCGCGCCGCGTTCGACTGATTTATGCGTTCGGCCAGACGCGCAGTCATCGAATTGGCGTGGGTTGCATTCCTGAGCCACAGATCCTCACGGAGATAGGCTTCGAACTGGGCCGCAATGAACCGCGACTTCGAGAAAAGATGCGCCGCGCGCTTGCGGATGAAGGCCAGATCACGCGCCTTGTCAGGATCCATCACGACGATGGCTTCGGCGCACCAGCACCCATTCTTGGTCGCGCCGAAGGAGAGAACGTCCACGCCGCGCTTCCATGTCATCTCGGCTGGCGTGGTATTCAGCGCTACCAGGGCATTGGCGAAGCGCGCGCCGTCCATATGCAATGGCAGGCTATGCGCGCGACAGACCTCCGAGATGGCCGCGATGTCGTCCAGCGAATAGACGGTTCCTATCTCCGTCGCCTGCGTGATGGAAACGGCCATTGGCTGCCCGGAGTGAACGAACTCTGCCGGAAACAGCCGGATTACCTCGTCCAGCGCCTCCGGCGCTATTCGGCCGAGCGTGCCGCTGGCACCGTGCGTTCTGGCGCCTCCGGTCAGAAATTCCGGCGCGCCGCCTTCATCCTCGCGCATATGGGCTTCCTTGTGGGTGAAGATGACGCCACCCGGCCGGTTGAGAAGCGCCATGGACAGCGAGTTGGCCGCCGTCCCGGTGCCCACGAAAAAAACTGCGACCTCGCGCTCGAAAATTTCGCAAAAGCGGTTTTCGACACGTTTGTCGAGTTCGCTCGTCCCGTAAGCAGAGGCGAACCCGCGCGAATGCTCGACTAACGCTTCGCCGATCGCCGGGTGCGCGCCAGCCCAGTTATCGGACGCGAAATTGATCGTCATCAGCCACCTCAGTGTGTTGTGGCGGCACACTCGCGTGTCGTCGGAACGGTTTCAAGGGCAAAGTAAGGCGCATATCGCCGCCGCTTGTGGAAACGCATGGACAGTTGCGAACTTGCTGGCTTGGGCGGGTCTCCGCAACTTTGTTGCTCGGCCTTTGAGATTTTTTTGCAATTTCGTCTTGTGCGTTACGTGGTTTTCTGGCAATGAGAGAAATAGGACAGCACTACTGTCTTATTTATCCGGGTGCCCGCTGGCCGTTTGCGCTATATTAGCGCTGCGGTCCATGGGGGTGCGTGGAAGGCGGTGCCGGGTAAATCTCAGCGTACCGCCCACTAGAAGGGATGCACCCTGGGAGAGGGAAAGCGTCCTTCCGGCTTTTCGAAAGATATGCCGACCTGTTTTCACCGGGATTGGCCGGAAATGAGGCCGCCCCGAATCCAACGGCGCCCGAGAGCGCCAAGACTGGAGGACGAAGCGATGACGGAACTGACGCCATCTGTGCCGACCGGGCTCGAGCCCGCCGTGCAGGCTGGGGCGACGGCCGTCAAACGCACGGCTGTCACGGGCTTGCCTGACCCACAAGGACTTTACGATCCCCGCAACGAACACGACGCTTGCGGCGTCGGTTTCGTCGCCAATATGAAGGGCAAGAAGTCGCACAGCATCGTCAAGGACGGGCTGGCGATGCTCGAGAACCTGACGCATCGCGGCGCGGTGGGTGCCGATCCGCTGGTGGGTGATGGAGCCGGAATCCTGGTGCAGATTCCCGACAAGTTCTTCCGGGAAGAGATGGCCAGGCAGGGTGTGGAGCTTCCCGCTCCCGGTCATTACGGCGTGGGTCATCTGTTCATGCCGCAGGATCCTGCCCTGCGTGCGCACATTGAAGAGGTGATCGCCGAAGTAGCGCGTGCCGAAGGACAGAAGCTCCTCGGCTTCCGCGACGTGCCCGTGGACAATTCCTGTCTCTCGAAGGCGCCGGATATCGTTGCCTCCGAGCCGGTTCATCGGCAGGTTTTCATCGCTCGCGGACCTGGGATCAGGGACGAGGAGGATTTCGAGCGCCGCCTTTACATCCTGCGCAAGGTGGTGTCAGGCCGCATCTACGAGGAGACGGGTGGCCGTGACAACGGGTTCTACATCGTGTCGCTCTCGGCGCGGACCGTCGTCTACAAGGGCATGTTCCTCGCCTATCAACTGGGTGCATACTATAATGATCTGAAGGATCCGCGCTTTGAATCGGCGCTAGCGCTCGTCCATCAACGCTTCTCGACCAACACCTTCCCATCCTGGAAGCTGGCGCACCCTTATCGCATGGTGGCGCACAATGGCGAGATCAACACCTTGCGCGGAAACGTGAACTGGATGGCGGCCCGCCAGGCTTCCGTCGATTCGGAGCTGTTCGGCAACGACATAGCCAAGCTCTGGCCGATCTCCTACGAGGGGCAGTCGGATACGGCCTGCTTCGACAATGCGCTCGAATTCCTTTACCAGGGCGGCTACAGCTTGGCGCATGCCATGATGATGCTGATCCCGGAGGCCTGGGCCGGCAACAAGATGATGAGCCCGGAGCGCAAGGCGTTCTATGAATACCATGCAGCGCTCATGGAGCCGTGGGACGGGCCGGCCGCGGTGGCGTTCACCGACGGGCGGCAGATCGGTGCCACGCTCGACCGCAACGGCCTCAGGCCCGCCCGCTACGTCGTGACGGATGACGATCGCGTGATCATGGCGTCGGAAGCCGGTGCGCTCGCGGTGCCGGAAGAAAATGTTATCGCCAAGTGGCGCCTGCAGCCCGGCCGCATGCTGCTCATCGACCTGGAGCAGGGCCGCATCATTTCCGATGACGAACTCAAGGCGGAAATCGCGGCCAAGCATCCGTTCCGTGAGTGGCTGAACAATACGCAGCTTATCCTGGAGGAATTGAAGCCGGTGGCGCCCCGTGCGCTGCGGCAGGACGTGTCGATGCTCGATCGGCAGCAGGCCTTCGGCTATACCCAGGAAGACGTGAAGATGCTGATGCCGCCGATGGCCACGACCGGCCAGGAGGCGATCGGCTCCATGGGCACGGACACGCCGATTTCGGCCATGTCCGACAAGCCGAAGCTGCTTTATACCTATTTCAAGCAGAACTTCGCGCAGGTCACCAATCCTCCAATCGATCCGATCCGGGAGGAATTGGTGATGAGCCTCGTCTCCTTCATCGGCCCGCGCCCGAATATCTTCGATCTTGTCGGCAGTTCTCGGCGCAAGCGGCTTGAGGTGCGCCAGCCGATCCTGACCAATGGCGATCTCGAAAAGATCCGCTCCATCGGCCACACCGAGGACCGGTTCGATACCAAGACGCTCGATGTCACCTATTCTTCTCTGGAAGGCGCCGCCGGCATGGCCGGCGCGCTCGACCGGCTCTGCGAGCGTGCGGAAGCGGCGGTTGCCGGGGGCTACAATATCATCATCCTGTCGGACCGGCAGATCGGGCCGGATCGCATCGCCATACCGATGCTGCTCGCCACAGCCGCGGTGCATCATCACCTTATCCGCAAGGGGCTGCGCACTTCTGTAGGCCTGGTGGTGGAATCGGGCGAACCGCGCGAGGTGCATCACTTCTGCTGTCTTGCCGGCTACGGTGCGGAGGCGATCAACCCCTATCTTGCCTTCGATACGCTCAACGACATGCATGCCAAGGGCGAGTTTCCGCCCGAAGTCGATGCCGAGGAGGTGGTGAAGCGCTACATCAAGTCCATCGGCAAGGGCATCCTGAAGGTGATGTCCAAGATGGGCATCTCCACGTACCAGTCCTACTGCGGTGCGCAGATTTTCGATGCTGTGGGCCTGCGCTCGGATTTCGTGCAGCGCTATTTTACAGGCACCGCCACCACCATCGAGGGCGTGGGGCTGGAGGAGATCGCAGAGGAAACCGTAAGGCGCCACAGCGCAGCCTTCAGCGACGATCCGGTGCTGCGCGGCTTCCTGGACGTAGGCGGCGAGTATCTCTACCGCATGCGCGGCGAGGATCATGTGTGGACGCCCGATGCGGTGGCCACGCTGCAGCATGCGGTGCGCAGGGGATCCTGGGAGACCTATCAGGAGTTTTCCAATCTCATCAACGGAGAGAGCGCGCGGGCGCGGACCATCCGCGGCCTGTTTGAGATCAGGACCGCCGAGCAGACCGGCCGCAAGCCTGTGCCGCTGGAGGAGGTGGAACCCGCCTCCGAGATCGTCAAGCGCTTCTCCACGGGCGCCATGTCCTTCGGCTCGATCAGCCGCGAGGCCCACACGACGCTCGCCCGCGCCATGAACGCCATCGGCGGCAAGTCGAACACGGGCGAGGGCGGCGAGGAGGCGGACCGTTACCTGCCGCTGCCCGGCGGGCGGCCCAATCCGGAGCGCTCGGCCATCAAGCAGGTGGCCTCCGGCCGCTTCGGTGTGACGGCCGAATACCTCGTCAATTCCGACATGATGCAGATCAAGGTGGCGCAGGGCGCGAAGCCCGGCGAGGGCGGCCAGCTTCCCGGCCACAAGGTGGATGCCACCATCGCCAAGGTGCGCCACTCGACGCCCGGCGTCGGCCTCATTTCGCCGCCGCCACACCACGACATCTATTCGATCGAGGACTTGGCGCAACTTATCTATGACCTGAAGAACGTGAATCCTGCGGCCGACGTGTCCGTGAAGCTCGTCTCCGAGGTCGGCGTGGGCACGGTGGCGGCGGGTGTCGCCAAGGCGCGGGCCGACCACATCACGATCGCCGGCTATGACGGCGGCACTGGCGCTTCGCCGCTCACCTCCATCAAGCACGCCGGCAGCCCGTGGGAGATGGGCCTTGCCGAAACGCACCAGACCCTGGTGCTGAACGGCTTGCGCAGCAGGGTGGCGTTGCAGGTGGACGGCGGGCTTCGCACGGGCCGCGACGTCATTGTCGGCGCGCTGCTCGGGGCGGACGAGTTCGGCTTCTCCACCGCGCCGCTGATCGCCGCCGGCTGCGTGATGATGCGCAAGTGCCATCTGAACACCTGCCCCGTCGGCGTTGCGACGCAGGACCCGGTGCTGAGAAAGCGCTTCAAGGGCGCGCCGGAGCACGTCATCAACTACTTCTTCTATGTTGCGGAAGAGGTGCGGCAGATCCTGGCGGAGATGGGCTTTCGCAAGCTCGACGAGATCATCGGCCAGTCCGACCTTCTGGCGAAGAAGGCGCTGATCGATCACTGGAAGGCGAAGGGGCTCGACTTCAGCCGCGTCTTCTTCAAGCCGGAGGCGCCGCGCGAGGCGATCCGCTGGACCGAGCGGCAGAAGCACCCAATCGACGACGTCCTCGACCGCAAGCTGATCGCGGCTGCGATGCCTGCGCTGGAGAAGAAGGAGCCGGTGTCGCTCGCCTTCGACATCTGCAACACCGACCGTACGACAGGCGCGATGCTCTCCGGCGAGGTGGCGAAGCGCTACGGCCACAAGGGGCTGAAGGACGACACGATCTCCGTGAAGTTCACCGGCACGGCCGGCCAGTCCTTCGGCGCGTTCCTGGCGCGCGGCATCTTCTTCGAGCTCGAGGGCGATGCCAACGACTATGTCGGCAAGGGCCTTTCAGGCGGACGCATCGTCATCAGACCCTCCGGCAAGGCGAAGATCACGCCCGAGAACTCGATCATCGTCGGCAACACCGTGCTTTACGGCGCGATCGAAGGCGAGTGCTACTTCCGCGGCGTGGCGGGTGAGCGCTTTGCCGTGCGCAACTCCGGCGCCGTCGCGGTGGTCGAAGGCGTGGGCGACCACGGCTGCGAATACATGACGGGCGGCCTCGTCGTCGTGCTCGGGGAGACCGGCCGCAACTTCGCCGCCGGCATGTCGGGCGGCGTGGCCTACGTGCTGGACGAAGCTGGCGACTTCGCCGAGCGCTGCAACATGGCGATGGTTGAACTGGAGCCGGTGCCGGAGGAGGATGAGATCCTCGAAAAGCTCCACCATCACGGCGGCGACCTCGCCCATATGGGCCGGGTGGACGTCTCCGGGGACATGACGCGGCACGACGAGGAACGCCTGGCGCACCTCATCTCCAACCACTACCGCTACACGGGCTCCGAGCGGGCACGCCAGATCCTCGATCACTGGGCGGAGTACCGGCCGAAATTCCGCAAGGTCATGCCGGTCGAATACCGCCGCGCGCTCGAGGAGATGGAGCGCATGCGCATGGGCATCGCGGCCGAGTAGGGCAAGTTGAAAAAAGGGATCGCTTGGCATATGTCATGGCATATGCCAAGCGGAGGTTTGCATGGGCGCTCACCTGCAGCAGGAGAAGGAAGCCAGCGTGTTCCGCAACGGGCGGAGTCAGGCCGTGCGTATTCCCAAGGAGTTCGAATTCGATACCGATAAGGTCGTCATTTCAAAGGATGCCGATGGTTCCCTCCATCTGCGGCCGAAGGCGCGCAGGATGTCCCTCATCGAGGCGCTGGATTGGCTCAAGGAGCAAGGGCCGATGGAGGATTTTCCGGGCGATCCGGGAGATGCCGACATGCTTCCGCTCGATGATGTAAAGCTATGAGCAGGTTTCTACTGGACACCAACGTGATCTCCGCGGCGATTCGGATGCCTGGCGGTCCTGTGGACGAAGCTCTTCGTTCTCTGAGTGGAGAGGAGATCGGAACAAGTCTCATCGTCAAAGGCGAAATTCTGTTTGGCCTGAAAAAGAACGCGAATGTTCGGGGCCGGCAACGGCTGGATGTCTTTTTGGGCGCGATGACTGTCTGGCCGTTGGAAGATCCGGTTGACGACCTTTACGGAGATCTTCGCGCTTGGGCAGAGCAACAGGGTAAGCCCATGGGCGCGAACGATTTGTGGATCGCCGCCCATGCGCTGGCGCTGGAGGCGACGGTGGTCACCGACGACAAGGCATTTTTTCGCGTCCCCGGGTTGAAGGTTGAAAACTGGCTGCAGGCCTGAACGGGCTGTCAGGAACAAGGAATGAGCATGGGTAAGGTAACAGGCTTTCTCGAGATCGACCGGCAGGAGAACAAGTACCAGCCGGCGTCGGATCGAATTCGGCATTTCCGCGAGTTCACGCTGCCGATGTCGGAGCAGGAGGTCTCGAAACAAGCCGCGCGATGCATGGATTGCGGAATCCCCTATTGCCACGGCCCCACGGGTTGTCCGGTGCACAACCAGATCCCGGACTGGAACGACCTGGTCTACCAGGGGGATTGGGACGCGGCGATCCGCAACCTCCATTCCACCAACAACTTCCCCGAGTGGACCGGCCGCATCTGTCCGGCACCGTGTGAGGAAGCCTGTACGCTCAACCTGGAAGACGTACCGGTGGCCATCAAGACCATCGAACAGGCCCTCGGCGACAAAGCCTATGAACTCGGCTATATCCGCCCGCAGCCGGCCGAAAAGAAGACCGGCAAGCGTGTTGCCATCATCGGTTCCGGCCCGGCTGGCATGGCTGCAGCCCAGCAGCTCGGCCGCGCCGGACATGACGTTCACGTCTATGAGCGTGAAAGCCGTCCGGGCGGGCTGATGCGCTACGGTATTCCTGATTTCAAGATCGAAAAGCGCTATATCGATCGCCGCATCGAGCAGATGCAGGGGGAGGGCGTCACCTTCTTCTGCGGCGTGAATGTCGGCGTCGACAAGCCCGTGGCCGAGCTTCTGGCCGACTATGACGCGGTCCTCTATTGCGGCGGCTCGGAAAAGCCCCGTCCGGCAGGCATCCCTGGCGTGGAGCTCAATGGCGTGTACGACGCCATGCCTTATCTCGTGCAGCAGAACCGACGCATCGGCGGAGAGGACATCCAGTCCGTCGCCTGGCCCTCCGAGCCGATCCTGGCGAGCGGCAAGCACGTCGTCGTGGTTGGCGGCGGCGATACAGCGTCGGACTGTATCGGCACAGCTTTCCGGCAAGGTGCTGTACGCGTCACCCAGCTTGATATCCGCCCGAGGCCGCCGGAGAAGGAAGACAAGCTCACCGTCTGGCCTTATTGGGCAACGAAGATGCGCACTTCTTCAAGTCAGGCCGAAGGTGCGGAGCGCGAGTTCCAGGTCGCGACCCTGGAATTCATCGGCGAGGACGGGCAGCTTACGGGCGTGAAGTGTTGTCAGGTCGATGAGAAGCGCAAGCCCATCGCAGGTACGGAGTTCGTGATCCGCGCCGACCTTGCTTTTATCGCGATCGGCTTCTCGGGCCCGACCGAGACCGGTGTGACGGAAGAACTCCGCGGCTCGCTCGCCACGACCGTGGACCGCCGCAACTCGACCAATGTCGTCGCCAACGACCGCGATTACAAGACGAGCGTGGACAAGCTGTTTGCCGCTGGCGATGTGCGCCGAGGTCAATCGCTGGTGGTATGGGCAATCCGCGAAGGCCGGCAGGCAGCCCGGGCCATCGACGAATTCCTGATGGGAAGCTCCGTGCTGCCGCGATAGCGCCACTTCGTCCCTCGCCGTGGGTTAAAGGGGGCGAAGGCACGATCGTTCTCCTTGAACCGGCGGTGCAGCGCACCCCGCGTTCGCTGCGGCAAGCGGTTCCACTTGCTCTAAGGGCTAACCGCGCTCGTCGATTCGGAACGATCGGATGCCAAGCGCTTACGGAGCGTGAAGTCATCGGCCCGGCCGGGTTGATCAGAAGGCTCTTGCTCTTTTTTTCCGGTGGGCGGTGGCGCGCTTGGTGCCCCTAACAACTCGCTTCCGCCGTCGAGGTCCGGACCCGCAAGGGAAATAGGCTGCGTCCGCGTAAGATCGGCCGGCGTGCCGAGTGCTACGCCAGGCTGAGGAAGCGCTTCGATACCTTTTTCAGTGGCCTCCGGAGCGACGGCCGCCCCCAGGATCTTCGCAAGCGGCTTCTCGACATAGAAAGCGACCTTACGCTTGGCGGCACGCGTGAAATTGATGCCGTCGCTCGAGCGTAACCGGACGGGCTGTCCGTTTATGTCCGGGCCGGTGAAGGTGAAAGCTCCGTTTTCGTCCACGAAACCTTCCCATATGTCGACAAAGCTGCCGCCGGCGGCTTCGGCAGCCTGCTTGTAGATATCGTTGAAGGCAAGCATATCGGACGACATGGAGGGTGATTTGAAGGGTGGGACGCCCGTCCAGATCAGGGGCACGCCCGCCGCCTTGATCGTATCGGCAAAGAGGTCCACCCGCCGAAGGTATTCCTTCCGCCAGGCATCCGTTTGAGGCCGCTCCGCCTGACCGTTGATGGTCAGCGCCTGCCGGTCGTTGGAGCCGATCATGACCACGATTGCAGCCGGTTTCACTTCCTCCAGGATAGGACCGATCTCGCTTCCCCAATCATAGAAGTCGTCACGGACAAAGCCGGAGGAGCCGTTGCTGCGATCCACCACCCGGACGCCTGGGGACTCGGCATAAGCCGCTTCCAGCCCTTCGGCGAGGCCGCCGGCGAGAAAATCCCCGACCACCAGAACGGTCCGCGCGTTTTCCAGCTTTTCGACAACCGGTTTTTCCGGCTCGGCGGGTACTGCCGGCACCGCCGGTCCCCTCCGGCGCGGACGCTGTTCCCGAACGACCGGTTGACCGCGACGGGGCCGCAGAATGCGCCTCTGCTGAGGCGGAGGGCGCAGAACCTCCCGGCGTGGCGGGCCGCCGAACAGGCGTTCGAGAATGCCGACCCGGCGGATCACCTCCTGCGCGGATGCGAGCTGGGTGAACGACGGCAGGAACGCAAGCGCCGCCGCGAGGACGAGCATTGTCAACGCTCGCCGCACAAAGCGGCTTATCACGCCCCCGGCCATCTTGCCTCCTCAGTGATTCCGCAGCACGTTCAGCACTTCCTTGCTGGGGTGACCATCCTGCGCCAGACCCATTCGCGATTGGAACGCCCTGATCGCTTCGCGCGAGCCTTGGCCAATTTTGCCGTCGATCTCGCCGCTATAATAGCCTAGGGCGCCGAGCCGCTTCTGCAACTCCTGCGTCTCTTGGAAGGAGAGCCGCTGGAAGGGGCGATTCCAGCCCCGCACCAAGCCTCCATAGCCGGCGATCTGGTCCGCGAGAAGACCTACGGCCAACGCATATTTGTCCGAGTTGTTGTAGCGCTTGATGACGAAGAAGTTCTTGATCATCAGGAAGGCTGGTCCAGCGCGGCCATCCGGGACCTTCAGCTCGGCATTCTGCGACGGCCGCGGAAAGCCTTTGCCGTTGGCGCGTACGACCCCGATCGATGCCCAGCGGTTAAGCGACATGGAGCCGGCCGGGAATTTGCGGCCTTCGGGCAGCAGAACCTCGTAACCCCAGGTCTCGCCCGGCTGCCAGCCGTTCCTGCGGAGAAGGTTCGCGGCTGAAGCGAGTGCGTCGGGCACCGAATTCCAGATGTCCCGCCGTCCATCGCCGTCTGCATCGACGGCATACGCCTGATAGCTCGTGGGAATGAACTGCGTGTGCCCCATGGCGCCGGCCCAGGAACTGGTGAGCTGTCGCTCGGAAACGTCCCCGCGTTCCAGGATCTTCAGCGCTGCAATGAGCTGCGTGCGAGCGAATTTCGCACGCTTCGGATCGGCATAGGCGAGCGTTGCGAGCGAGCGCGGCAGGTTGCGCATCACGCGGTCGTTGGCAAGAACCTCGCCGTAATTGGATTCGATCGACCAGATAGCCAGCAACACATACCGGCTGACGCCGAACTGGCGTTCGATGCGTTCCAGCCATGGCCCCCACTTGCGGGCGAGCTGGCGGCCGGTCGCAACCGTATGCTCGTTGATCCTGTTGTCGAAATATTCCCAGGCTTCTGCGCGGAACTCTGGCTGATAACGGGCCTTTTCCAGCACCTCGGGATCCGGCTCGCTTATACCGCGAAAGGCGCGGTCATAGGTTGCGGCTGAAATGCCATTCTGTATAGCGACCGAGCGGAACTCGGCGATCCAACGCTGAAAACCGGCATCGGCCGAAGATGCGCTTACCCCCAAAGCCGTGACGGCAGCGGTCAAAAAAAGCTTGGCGACAAAGCTGAAAACGGCCTTGCGTATGAACATTACGTGACCTCCATCCGACGTTTGGACGGGATTGTCGCCGGTTGCGGTAAGGAAAGAGTTTACCATATTAGCCGATCCACGGCCTGACCCACGGCGAAGGCGGAGCATTTTCATCAATTTCGTGCAGGAACCGCCAGCCCAAGCCCAGCATTGTCTGAAGCCACACCAACGTCAAGTGATCTCAAGGGACGCCCGAAATGAAGAAAATCCGCAAGGCCGTTTTTCCGGTTGCAGGGCTGGGGACCCGTTTCCTGCCGGCCACGAAAGCTCTGCCCAAGGAAATGCTCACGGTGGTGGATAAGCCGGTCATCCAGTATGTGGTCGACGAGGCCCGTGAGGCCGGTATCGAGCATTTCATCTTCGTGACCGGTCGCAACAAGACGGCGATCGAGGATCATTTCGACGTTCAGGTGGAACTTTACGAGACGCTCTCGCGACGCGGAAAGAATGAAATTCTCGAGCGCCTGCAGTCCATGCAGCCGGAACCTGGCCAGACGAGCTACACGCGTCAACAGGTGCCGCTCGGCTTGGGTCACGCGGTCTGGTGTGCGCGCGAACTGGTGGGAAACGAGCCCTTTGCGCTGCTTCTTCCCGACATGATCATGCAGTCGGAGCCCGGCTGTATGAAGCAGATGGTGGAGCTGTACGAAGAAAACGGCGGCAACGTGCTGGCGGTGGAAGAATGCGATCCGTCTCAGACATCTAAGTACGGCATCGTCGGGCGCGGCAGGGACATCCATACGGGCTTCGAGATCACGGCGATGGTGGAGAAGCCCAGGCCCGAGGAAGCGCCTTCCAATTTCTACATCAATGGCCGCTATATCCTGCAGCCTGAGATCTTTTCACTCCTGGAAGATCAGGAGACGGGGGCAGGTGGCGAGATCCAGATCACCGATGCCATGTTGCGTCTTCATGCCGAACAGCCCTTCTATGCCCACATCTACAAGGGCAACACGTTTGATTGCGGTTCGCCGGAAGGATTCATAAAGGCCAATATTGCGCTTGCGCTGCAGCATGAGAACATGAAGCCGCAGGTGTTAGACTACCTCAAAGACTTTCTGAGAAAGGAAGGGCTGGTCTGAACCCAACCGGACGTTTGAGAGATGAGCGCAGCCAGGCTTTAGCGCTGCATCCGCACTCCCATGAAGAAACTCGTTGTTTCGTAGTCGCGGTCTGGCAGGCTGCTCGTCTGGCGCTCGTAGCTTGCCCTTCCCACGAGACCGGTATAGCGATTGAGCCACCAGGTGAGCGCTGCTTCCCCGTTGAGTATCAGGTCGTGCCCCCCGGCTTCGTAGTCGCGGTAGGCCGCGCCGAACGCAAGATCGCCCGTGAGGTTGGAACGCATCTGGCGTTCGATCCGTAGCGTGCCCGAGTAAAGCAGAGAACCGCTCTCTCCCGGATCCGTCGAACCTTCAACGGTGGTCGAGGCGTCGAGGCCCACGAGGGTTCCGCGCACGGGCGACCAGTCAAGGCTTGCGGCCAGCGCCACGCCGGAAATGGATCGTAGCCTTTCGTCCTCGAAATCCTCACTGATCCAGCCTGCGGATACTTCTCCGGAAAGTTTTTCAGACAGGTCCAGCGCCACGCCGGCGCTGGCACCGAGCCGGTCTGCCGAACGGGCATAGCCTGCACTGTCGCGATCCTCGTCGTAGAAGCGTCGGCCTCCCTCCAGTTCAACAAAGGGCATGAATGCAGGCGAAATCTCGTAACCCGCACGTAGCCGCAACAGGGCGAGCGTCGAATTGCGGTCCGATTGGGAAAGCGTGCCGCCACCGATCAACTCCGCGTCGCCGAACTGGTCACGCGAGACCTCCCCGGTCAGCCCGAGGCGCAGAGGTCCGAGTGTCTTTTCCAGTCCGACAGAGCCATCAATCGTGTGGCGCAACGGTTGCTCTTCCACGCCGACGATGCTGACGGGAGAAGACGCTCCTTCCCGGCCGACGGAATAGCCAAGGGAGGCGCGGCCAACCAGGCCATGGGCGATGTCGAGTTCGAGATTCGCATCTCCGCCGCCCTCGATTTCCTTGATCTCCTGGCCCGACAGGGTTTTCCTGATGGTACCGAAGGCATTTATCGTCGCTCGATGTCTCGACCAATCGGAGGTGGCGTTGAGGCGCAGTGTGCTCTCCGAAAGGACGGCCTCTTCGCCGTCGGGGCTGTCATTGGCGTTCGAAGTCCACGTGATTCCCTGCTCAAGCGTCGGAACGACCACGAAGGTTCCCAGCCGCAGGCCGAGAGGCGCGTACGGGTTCTCCTCCCTCTCGAATTCCTGGCCTTCGATCGCCGCCTCGCGTTCGTTCATGCGGCGAGGAAATTCGAGTGCTTCTTCTGCATCGACCGTGGCTGTGCGGGCGGTTCCCGTCCGAATGTCGTCAAGCGTCACCGCGGTGCTTTCCGTCCGTGACGGTGCTTCGGCCGGTGCGGGCTCGGCCGCGCGCTGTTCCGCACGCTCGGCCGTCACGGCAGGTTGGCGTGCAGGTTCTCCATCGAGCGGCGAGAAGGGATCGGCCGCTTGAGAAGAGGGAGTGGCAACATCGCCGAAAAGATCGCCATCCGCATCGGGCAACGCGCCGGGGCTTATCGGCTGATATTCGCGGCCTGGTGCGGGGGGAGGCTGGTCGGTGCCTTCTGCCTGCGACAGCAAGGTGCGGTTCACCTCCGAATCGAACACCGGTCCACGCAAGCCGTTCTCCTGGCCTGCGGCCGGGAGCATAGCGACAAGGCTCCCCGCAGCGCCGGCCAGACACAGCACCGTCCATTTTCTGCCACTGCGCGACATCGCCACCCGACATTTTTGCGGCGCATTCAGCGCCAAAGTAACCAAACGGTAAAAGGTCGTGGTTAACACGAGGTGAAGCCGGAGCGTCTGATCCCGCAGCGTCAAAACCTGTTGGACACGGTAAAAGGAAAGAGGTAAGCGCAGGCCATGCTGGGAAGAGCCACGAAGAAATTCAATACCAGTAACGCGATTGCTTCTGCTGCGCGCACCCTGGAGACAGAACAGGCGGGACTTGCCGAACTGGCCCAGGCGCTGGACAACGGTCTTGCACAGCCGTTCGCCGAGGCGGTCGAAACGGTGGTGCGGATCTCGGGCCGTGTCATCGTCACGGGTGTGGGAAAGAGCGGCCATATCGGCTCCAAGATCGCGGCAACGCTCGCATCGACAGGTACGCCTGCCTATTTCGTTCACCCGGCAGAGGCGAATCACGGCGATCTCGGAATGATCACGCGGGACGATGCCATCGTCGCGCTCTCCTGGTCCGGAGAAAGCGCGGAACTCAAGGGCATCGTCGCCTATGCGCGCCGCTTCTCGATCCCGCTGATCGCGGTTACCTCCGGCGCCGAGTCGGCGCTGGCACGCGAGGCCAACATCGTGCTCTGTCTTCCGCGTGCGCCGGAAGCCTGCCCGCACGGGCTGGCGCCCACCACTTCAACGCTCCTGCAGCTTGCGATCGGCGATGCGCTGGCAATCGCGCTTCTGGAAGCACGCGGGTTCACGCCAGACAATTTCCGCACGTTTCATCCCGGCGGGCAGCTCGGCGCCAACCTTACTCATGTGAGTGACATCATGCACACGGGCGAGCGGATTCCGCTTGTTCCCTCCGGCACGGGCATGCGCGAGGCGATCCTGGAGATTTCCCGCAAGGGATTCGGCTGCGTCGGCATCCTTGACGGCGAGGGAATGCTGATCGGCATCGTTACCGACGGGGACCTGCGCCGCCACATGGACAACGACATTCTCTCGATGAGCGTCGATGAGGTGATGACGCGCAATCCGAAGACGATCAAGCCGGACACGCTTGCAGCCACCGCGCTTCAGATGATCAACTCATCGGCCATCACCACCTTGATGATCGTCGATGGCGGAAAACCGGCCGGCATCATCCATCTCCACGATCTGCTGAGAATCGGGGCGGCGTAGAAAATCCGACTGCCCACGATCCAGGCGGCATTCGGAGCTGTCTTCCTCAGGCCTTCTCCACCTGCAACTCCGAGCCCTTCGCTGCGACAACACGCACGCGCGTTCCAGCCGGCAGATCCGGCCCGGCGACGCGCCACATCGTATCACCCAGGCGGATGCGGCCATGACCGTCCTGGATCGCCTCTTCAAGCGCAGCGGTTCGCCCTATGAGCTGCTCCGCCCTGCGGTTGAGGAGCGGCTCGTCCGTCTCCTGATCGCGACGGGCGTCGACCAGGCGTTTTCCCACATAGGCCGAGATGAGCGACAGAGCGAGAAAAACAAGCACCTGCACATGCCACGTCCAGACGGTCCAGTCCCAGAGCTGCAGTGAGAGCGCGCCCGTCAGTATCGCCGCAATTCCGATCCAGAGCAGGAAGACGCCGGGAACAAGAATCTCCAGCACCAGCAGGATAAAACCAAGGAGCATCCAGTTCCACGGTCCAAGCTCGGTCAAGATCGCGAGCAGCATGGCGGATTCCGTCAGCCCTGGTCCCGCCCGACCGTGGGTGGACGGGCTGGAGACGGCCGTGTCCGGGCCGGACGCGGCGCATTGTCATCGCCATTGCCGAACACGTCCTTCGCTATGGCACCGATACCGCCCAGCGTGCCGATCAGCGAAGAGGCCTCGAACGGCATGAGGATGATCTTGTTGTTGTTGGCCGAACCGATCTTCGCCAATGCCTCGGTGTACTTCTGGGCAATGAAGTAGTTAACCGCCTGCACGTCGCCCTGCGCGATCGCTTCCGAAACGACCTGAGTTGCCCGTGCTTCCGCCTCCGCCGCACGCTCGCGTGCTTCGGCATCGCGGAAGGCCGCCTCGCGACGTCCCTCCGCTTCGAGGATCTGCGCCTGCTTCAAACCCTCCGCCTCCAGGATCTGCGCGCGCTTGTTGCGCTCGGCCATCATCTGCCGCGCCATGGATTCCACCAGGTTGGCTGGCGGGTTGATGTCCTTGATCTCGACGCGGGTGATCTTGATGCCCCACGGGCCGGCCGCCTCGTCGACGATCCGCAGGAGTCGCTCGTTGATGGCGTCGCGGTTCGACAGAAGCTCGTCCAGATCCATCGATCCCATCACCGAACGGATGTTCGTCATGGTCAGGTTCAGGATGGCGTTCTCCAGGCCCGCTACCTGGTAGGCCGCCTGCGGGGCGCTCAGGACCTGATAGAACGCAACACCGTCGACAGCCACGATGGCGTTGTCGCGCGTGATGATCTCCTGCGTGGGTACATCAAGCACCTGCTCCATCATGTTCATCTTGGCGCCGATGCGGTCGATGAAGGGCACGATGAGATTGAGGCCGGGCGTCAGCGTTCGCGTATAGCGGCCGAAGCGCTCCACCGTGTAGTTGTAGCCTTGCGGCACCGTCTTGATGCCGGCGAAAAGAAGAAGAAAAACAAGGATAACGAGGATAGGAAGAAGAATATCGAAACCGGAAAATGACATGCGTATGCTCCCGGACGTGAAAAGTAGCGGGTCGTCCCCGATAAACTATCTCGCAAATGTAGCGGAGCGAAGGGCTGGCAGCGAGATGGAAAATGCGCTGCCGGCAGAATGTCACTGATTTTGATCTAGACCCAACCGGAGAGCTCGCGGCGCACCAGCGCCTCGATCACCCTCATGCCCTCTTCACTGTCGTTAAGGCAGGGAATGTGCGTGAAATTCTCTCCGCCTCCCTCACGGAAGATCTTTGCTGCCTCGACGGCAATTTCTTCGAGCGTTTCGAGGCAATCCGAGACGAAGCCGGGATTAAGGACGGCGATGGACTTCACGCCCTCCTGCGCCAGCCGTTCCACGGTCTTGTCCGTATAGGGCTGCAGCCACTCCTCAGGGCCGAAGCGTGATTGGAAGGTAGAAATCAGCTTCTTCTCGTCCCAACCAAGACGATCGCGCAAGAGCCGTGTCGTCTCGAGGCACTGTTCATAATACGGATCGCCGCGCTGCGAATAGCTCTGCGGGATGCCGTGATAGGAAGCGATCACCACCTCCGGCGTGAAACTTAGCTGTGCCAGGTGGCGTTCGATCGAACGGGCGAGCGCATCGATATAGACCGGTTCTCCCGGATAGGCAGGCACGGTGCGCACCGCCGGCTGGAAGCGCATCTTCATCAGCGCCTCGAAGAACTTGTCGTTCACCGTCGCGGTGGTGGTGGCAGAGTATTGCGGATAAAGCGGAAACATCAGGATGCGGTCGCAGCCGCGCTCGATCAGGCTTTTCGTGACCGTCTCGATCGAGGGGCTGCCGTACCGCATCGCCCAGTCGACGATGAGGTTTTCCTCGCCTGCAAGAGCGGAGGCGAGCTTCTCTCCCTGGGCGCGGGTAAAGGTGCGCAGCGGGGATTCGTTGCGCTCGCGGTTCCAGATCTTGGCGTAAAGCGCACCGGATTTCTTCGGCCGGCGGGCGAGAACGATCCCGTAGAGCACCGGGTACCAGACGGCGCGGGGCCATTCGATCACTCTTCGGTCGGACAGAAATTCGCCGAGATAGCGCCGCATCGGCCAATAATCGGTGCCATCGGGCGTGCCGAGATTGACGAGGAGGACGCCGACCTTGCCCTGGCGCGCCGGTGCCGCTTGGGAAGGTGGGAGAGAGGAGGCCTTGGTTTTTGTCCGGCGGCCGGTTTTCTCAAGTGTCATCGAGCGCTCCTTGGGCACTGTCACCGAGGTAGTCGATTTCCGGCCAAAGACAATGCTCCTTCTAGCCGCAGGAGGGGAAGAGCGGGGTGCGGAGAACTGAAGGATCTCTTCTCTTGTTCAAGCGAAATCATTTCTCCCCAAGGGGATAGTGCCGGCATTGCCGCCCACCGCCGATGGCCGAGGCAGGAGGAAACGCAGCGCTTATGAGAGGGCAAATCCCGCCGCGAAGTTTATTCTGCCGGCGGAACGTTGAGGGTGGCGCCGATGAGAAGCCTGTTCGGCCGCATCTGAGGATTGGCTTCCGCAAGCTTTCGCCACTGCATCGGATCGCCGTAGAATTCCTCCGCGAGATCCCACAAGGTGTCGCCGCGAACGATGACGTGAGACGTGGCGGCCTGCCGCGCCTCCGCCACCCCTGCATCCGGCGCGGCTGCGGCCGTTTCGGTGCCTGCCGGCGGGGTTGCGGCGGCTTCGCCGGATGGCTCTGCCGGCCGGTCTTCACCGGCTGCCGGTGCCTCGACCGCTGCGGAAGCCTCCCTTATGCGCCCGTCGGTGTAGGGTTTGTAGGGATTGTTGGCCGCCAGATAGTCGGCCAGCACCTGTTCCAGGCCGGGGCCGTAATCATAGGCGTTCTGGCCGTTTTCCTTGAAGATGCTGTAGCCGTCACCCCCATTCCGCATGAAATTGTTGGTGGCGATGGTGTAGATTGCGTTAGCGTCGATTGGCGCCCAGCCGCCATCCGCTGTCTGCACCTCCACGTCACTGATCCGGCCCTGGCCGGCGGGCGCGGACTTGTCGAGAGTGTAGCGGAGGCCCGAGACCTGGGGAAAGCGGCCGGCCCCTTCCTCGATCTGGCTCACGCCGCCTTCAAGCGCGGCGACCACATCCGCTCCCTTCAGCTGGAAGGTGGCGAGCGTGTTCTGGAAAGGCAGCACCTCCAGCACCTCGCCCATGGTGATTTCGCCCTCGTTGATGGACGCACGCAGGCCGCCGCCATTGGTGATGGCGAACTGGACCCCCTGATCCTTGGTGCGGGCAAGCATTGCATCCGCCACCAGATTGCCCATCTGGCATTCGCCGGCGCGGCACGCGTCGCGGCTGCCGTCGATGGGAGCGGAGGTTTCCGACACCACCTTGGCCTTCAGCTCCTCGATCGGCCCGCCAAGCTCCTTCACCCGTGCGAGAACCGCTTCATCGGGCTTGACCTTCGCGTCGAGCAGCTTCGGCTCGCCGGAGGCTTCCTTGACCACGCCGGAGTCGTCGAAGACGACCTTCAGGTCGCCCAGATATTTCGAATAGGAGGCGGCCTGAACCACCGGCACCTTGTAGCCCTCGGGATTGTCCACCATCGTGGGGTAGGGACCCTCGGCGCCCTCGGCGCTGTTGGAGAGCAGGCTGTGGCTGTGGCCACCCACCACCACGTCCACGCCGGGTATCTTGGCGATGGCCCCAAGGTCACGCGGGTAGCCGACATGGGTGAGGGCGATGATCTTGTTCACGCCCTGGTCCTGGATGGCCTTGACCGCAGCGGTGATGCCTTCGACATCCTCGATGATGGAGACGTTCTCGCCTGGCGAGGAAAGCTCGGCCGTGTCGTTCGCCACCGCGCCAACGATGCCGATCTTCTGGCCGCCGACATCGAGGATCACGTATTCCTTGACACGGTCGCCCAGCTTGGAGGCCTGCTTCGCCTTCACATTGGAGCCAAGGACGGGGAATTCGACCTTTTCGAGGAAAGCTGCAAGGCCGTCCTCGCCGTCGTCGAACTCATGATTGCCGACCACCATCGCGTCAGTCTTCATGAGGTTCAGGAATTCAGCCTCTACCGCGCCCTTGTAGGTGGTGTAGAAAAGCGAGCCCTGAAAATTGTCGCCGGCGTTGAGGAAGATCACATTCTGCCCCTGGAGCGCATCACGCGCATCCTTGACGGCGGTGACGAGACGCCCCGCGCCGCCCAGGCATTCGCCTGCCGCCTCATCCTCGTCCGAACAGGTGGATTCGAAGGCATTGATGGACTGGATACGGCTGTGCCAGTCATTCATGTGCAGGATGTTGAGCGTGTAGTCGGCAAAGGAAGGCGCGGCGGAAAGTGCCAAGGCCGATGCGCCCAAGGCAAGGACAGCGAAAATCTTCATATTTAAACTCCCGAAGCTCCCAGTTCCCGCCCTACCGCTCTTTGATGTCGGTTTCGCAACATTCAGGTATTTTGCAGGCATGTTGGCACCAGGCTTCAGGATCGCGCAAGGAAAACTTGCGGCGCTAACAGAGACTGCTTTGCTTAGCCGGCATCCGGTAGCGCTCGGCCAGAAGGCACCGCCGCCAGAGGAAACAGCGATCGGTGGAGCGATCCTGGCGGGCAGCCCGCAAAACGGCGCGGAAGGCTTCACGCTTGCCGCGCCATCAAGAAGAAGCCGATATCAGGAGCGGCGCCTGAGCACGAAGTTCTGCCCCTGGGCATTTGTGCAGTTGAGCTGGGTAGGAGTGACAAGGGCGCAGGTCACGTTGATCTGTGTTTGCCGGATGAGCGAGGTCATCGAGATATCGATGTTCTGGCTGTCGCGGAAGCGATAGGTACCTTCAGAAAGCCGGTTGCCCGTATCCGTGGCGACGGTGGTGAACTGGCCTCCCGAAAAGGTGGAAATCGCAACACCCTGCGCATCCACCCATTGCCCCTCGACGGCCGACTCCGCGCTACGCGGCATGCCCGCTACGCAACCGGAGACGACCAGAACCGACGCCAACCCCGCGAATGTGGCTGATGTGCGAAACGTGACCATGAAGGCCTCCTCACAAAGTGAACACCCCCATTCGCGTCATTTTTCGCACGAATGCAAGCCACAGATGTCCCGAAATGGGATTACCGCACCAAGATGTTGCGGAATTGCCATGGGTCCGTTTCGTCGATGTCTTCCGGAAAAAGGCCCGGACGTCCTTCGAGGGGCGTCCAATCGGTATAGAAGCCCTTGACGGGACCGAGATAGGGAAGCTGGACCTCAAGGCAGCGGCGGTAGTCGATCTCGTCTGCTTCGACGATGCCGGCTTCGGGGTTCTCGAGCGCCCAGACCATGCCGGCGAGCACGGCAGAGCTCACCTGCAAGCCGGTCGCGTTCTGGTAGGGCGCGAGTTCCCGCGTCTCCTCGAGCGAAAGCTGCGACCCGTACCAATATGCATTCCTGGCGTGCCCGTAGAGGAGGACACCCAACTCGTCGACGCCATCGACCAGCTCCTCCTCGTCCAATACGTGCTGGACGGGCTGGGCTTTCCCACCGGCACCAAACATCTCGTGCAGCGAGAGCACCGCGTCGTTGCAGGGGTGGTACGCGTAGTTGCAAGTGGGGCGATAGATCACGGCGCCCGTCTCGTCCCGCACAGTGAAGAAATCGGCGATCGAGATGGACTCGTTGTGCGTGACGAGGAAGCCGTATTGCGAACCCGGCGTGGGGCACCAGGAGCGCACGCGCGTATTGGCACCCGGCTGTTCCAGGTAGATCGCCGCCTTGCAGCCCGTATCATGTTCGCGGGCATTGGCCGGCATCCACTTCTCGTGTGTGCCCCAGCCGAGTTCTGCCGGCTGCAGGCCTTCTGCGATAAAGCCCTCGACGGACCACGTGTTCCAGAAGACGTTCATCGGCTTGGGCTTCTTGGTGCGTTGGGTGTCGCGCTCGGCGATATGGATGCCCTTCACGCCCACCTTCTGCATAAGCTTCGCCCAGCCTTCGCGATCGTAGGGACCGGGCTCCTTGAAATCGAGCATCATGTCCTGAGCCAGGTGGACGAGCGCCTGCTTGACGAACCAGGAGACCATGCCGGGATTGGCGCCACAGGTGGATATCGCAGTCGTGCCGCCGGGGCTGCGGCGCTTCTCCTCGCGCACCGTTTCGCGCAGAGCATAGTTGGTGCGCGCCTCGTTTCCGATGGATTGGTCGAAATAGAAGCCGAGCCACGGCTCCACCACGGTGTCGATATAAAGCACGCCGAGCTCGCGGCAGAGCTTCATCAGATCGAGGGACGAAGTGTCGACGGAGAGGTTGACGCAGAAGCCCTGGCCGGCGCCTTCGGTGAGCAGGGGAGTGAGGAGTTCGCGATAGTTCTCCTTCGTCACATGCTTCTGGATGAAGCGGATGCCGCGTTCGTCCAGAAGCTTGCGATCGGTGTCGACCGGATCGATCACCACCATGCGCGATTTGTCGAAACGGAAATGGCGCTCTATGAGAGGCAAGGTACCCCGGCCGATCGAGCCGAAGCCGATCATCACGACAGGGCCGGTGATCGTACCATGAACAGGCCACTCATTTTTCGCCATTCGGGGGAACTCCTTCAAAGACATGATACAGCGCGTGACGGCGGTACATCGCCTAACTCACAGGCATAATAAAGACGCAGCGTGAGCGGATGTCCATTGCACCCCCCGCCTTTCTCAAGATGCTTCAAGCGCTTCCCCGGTAGCAAACCGGGCTTTCAAGAGGCATTCGTCGTATTCGCTGCGGGCGGTTGAATCGAAGACGACGCCGCCGCCCACATTGAAGAGCGCCTCTCCATCCGGATAGAGCGAGATGGTGCGGATTGCTACATTGAAGCGCATGCGACCGTCAGGCGCTGCCCATCCGACCGCCCCGCAATAGACTTCACGCGGACTTTCCTCCAGCTCGCGCAGGATCTTCATCGCGCTGATCTTCGGCGCACCGGTGACCGATCCGCAGGGAAAGAGCGCGGCGAGGATATCGGCCAGCGTCAAACCATCGAGCAGCTTCGCCCGCACGCGGCTGATCATCTGATGCACCGTGGGGTAGCTTTCCACATGGAAAAGCTCCGGCACGTCAAGCGTGCCGACTTCTGTGATACGCGAGATATCGTTGCGCAGAAGATCCACGATCATGCGGTTTTCCGCCTGGTTCTTTGGATCGTTCCTGAGCATCTCCTTCAGGGCTTCGTCCTCTGCGGGCGTCTTTCCGCGAGGCATCGTGCCCTTCATGGGAAGCGTCTCGATCCAGCCATCGGCAAAGACCTCGAAGAAGAGCTCCGGCGATCGCGACAGCACCACGGGACCGCCCAGATCGATGAAGGAAGCGTAACGTACCGGCTGGCGTGCAGTCAGTGCTTCGAACAGCGCAAGCGGATCGCCTTCCCAACGGGCTCTCACGGGAAAGGTGAGGTTGCCCTGATAGCAATCGCCCAGGCGAAGATGCCGGTGGAGTTCGTTGAAGCGCCATTCGTAATCGGCAAAACTCCAGGCCGCCTTGGGTTCGTACAAGCGCGGGGCGATCCCCGCGGTCTCAACCTGACCGCTTCCGTTTCCAGATGGAGCATCGAACACCCCAAGGCAGAGGAGCGGCGCTCGCCGCTGTTCGGGAAGATGCGGCACAAGAGAATCGTCCAGCAGATACCCGGCCTCATACGAGACATAGCCCGCCAGCCACTTGCCAGCCCGGCGACACGCTTCCGTCTTTTCCAATGCCCGGAAAAATTCGGCCGCATCCGTTGCCAGCAATACCTCCTGCGGCTTGGCGAAACAGATCGTCTCGTCCTGCAGATCGTTTCGGAACAGGGCGATGCGGCGGCTGGACATGATGCGGCACTTCCTGAGGCGGTCAGTCTTCCTCCAGGGCTTCCAGTTCGTCAATCAGACCTTCGATTACCGAAAGCCCCTTGTTCCAGAAGGCCGGATCGGAAGCATCGAGCCCGAACGGCGCCAGAAGCTCCTTGTGATGCTTCGTGCCGCCTGCCTTCAGGAGCTCGAAATATTTCTGCTGAAATCCCGTTTCCGCCTGCTGGTAAACGGCAAAGAGCGAATTCACCAGGCAATCGCCGAAGGCATAGGCATACACGTAGAAGGGCGAATGGATGAAATGGGGGATGTAGGCCCAGAAGGTTTCATACCCCTCCCGGAGCGTGATCGCTGGACCCAGGCTTTCGGACTGGACCTCCAGCCATATTTCGCCAAGCCGATCGGAGGTCAACTCTCCATTCCGGCGTTCGGTGTGGACCTTGCGCTCGAATTCGTAGAACGCGATCTGGCGCACGACCGTGTTGATCATGTCCTCCACCTTCTGCGCGAGCATCGCCTTGCGCTCGCGCCGGTCCGTGGTACGCTCAAGCAGCGAGCGGAAAGTGAGCATCTCGCCGAATACGGACGCGGTTTCGGCAAGCGTCAGCGGAGTGGCTGACATGAGCGCGCCCTGAGCTCCCGCCAGCACCTGATGGACGCCGTGACCCAGTTCGTGAGCGAGCGTCATCACGTCGCGTGGCTTGCCCATATAGTTGAGCAGCACATAAGGATGCACAGACGGCACCGTAGGATGCGCGAATGCGCCGGGCGACTTGCCTGGCCGAACCGGCGCGTCGATCCAGTTGCGCTCGAAGAAGCGGCCGGCGATTTCCGCCATCTCAGGCGCGAAGTTGCGGTAAGCCGACAGCACCGTCTCCTTGGCTTCCGCCCAGCCGATCACCGCCTGCGGCGTTTCCGGCAAAGGTGCGTTGCGGTCCCAATGGTTGAGCTTGTCCATGCCCAACCACTTGGCCTTCATGGCGTAATAGCGGTGTGAGATGCGCGGGAAGGCCGCGCGAACGGACGCAGCCAGCGCGTCCACCACCTCGCGTTCCACGCGGTTCGCCAGATGACGGGAATCCGCCACGTCCTTGAAGCTGCGCCAGCGGTCGGAGATCTCCTTGTCCTTGGCAAGCGTGTTGGTGATAAGGGTGAAGAGCCGCATATTGGCGCCGAGCGTGACGGCGAGGGCCTCTGCCGCCTTGCGGCGCTTCTCTCCGTCGGGATCCTGCATCAGGTTCAGGGTCGGCTCCAGCGTCAGCTCTTCGCCATCGACCTGGAAGCGCAGACTGGTCATCGTCTCATCGAAGAGGCGGTTCCAGGCTCCGCGCCCGGTCACCGAGGTTTCGTGGAAAAGCTGTTCGACCCGGTCTTCGAGCTGGTGCGGGCGATCCTTGCGGATATCGAGCACCCACGGGGCGTAATGGCCGAAAAGCGCATCTTTCTTCAACGCGTCGTCGATCAGGGCGTCATCGATCTTGTTGAGCTCGAGCGTGAAAAAGAGAAGGTGCGTGCTTGCGTCGGTCAACTTCTCCTGCACGTCCCCGTAGAATTTTGCGCGTTTCGGGTCGGAGGTGTCTCCGGCGTACATCAGCCCGGCATAGGAGCCGATGCGGCCGAACAGTTCGTCGAGCTTTTCATAGGACCGGACGGCCTCACCCAGCTTGCCCTCGCTCCCCTTGGCGGCTTCGTCGGCAAGCCGACCCTTCCACTTTTCCTCGAACGCCGCGGCCTCTCGTGCCGCACGGGCGAGGTCTTCGGCAAGCTCGGGGCTGTCCATCGACGGGTAGAGGTCGGCGAGATTCCACTCGGGAAGGGAGCCGAAGTCGGTTCTGGCTGCGCCGGCTTCCGCCGAATGCGGAACACCACTGAGCGAGCCGGGTCGGTAGGGCATGGGATCACTCCTCGTTCGCGATCTCGGCAGGTCGAGATCAAGGATTCATTCACCGGGTTTCTTGAACGCCTGTTTAGAAGCCCATGTCATATAGTTCCAGTCTCGACGGCAACTACATTCGAGGAGAATTGTCCAAGCTGTGGCGTCCATGTCCGATACGATCCTGATCGTTGATGACGACCCGGTGCAACGCCGCCTTCTGGATGCGACGGTGCGCAAGCTTGGCTACGCCCCAATTCTCGCCGAAGGGGGCGAGATGGCGCTCTCCGTCGTCGATGACCTCAAAGAAGGAAACCTGCGCGCCGTCATCCTGGATTTGATGATGCCGGGGATGGACGGCATCGAGGTCATGGAACGGCTGCGCAGACGTGGCATCGACGTCCCGGTGATCGTACAGACCGCCAAGGGCGGCGTCGAGACGGCGGTTACCGCCATGCGCGCCGGCGCCTTCGATTTCGTCGTCAAGCCCGTCGCCCCGGAACGGCTTGGCGCAGCGATCCGGAACGCGCTGAAGGTGGAGGCGCTGGAGGACAAGGAACGGCGGAAGTTCGTAAAGGCGGCAGGCGGCTTCTCGTTCCGCGACATCGTCACACGCAGCCCGGCCATGGAGCGGGTGATCCGCCTTGCGCGCAAGGCCGCAGCTTCGGATATTCCCATACTCATCGAGGGCGAATCCGGCGTCGGCAAGGAGCTGATCGCCCGCGCCATCCGAGGCGAAAGCTCCCGTCGCTCGAAACCGTTCATAACAGTCAATTGCGGCGCCATCCCCGACAATCTGGTCGAAAGCATCCTTTTCGGGCACGAGAAGGGATCGTTCACCGGCGCCACGGAAAAGCACATCGGCAAATTCGTCGAGGCTAACAACGGTACGCTGTTCCTGGACGAGATCGGTGAACTGCCGCCGGAAGTCCAGGTGAAGCTGCTGCGCGCGGTGCAGGAAGGCGAAGTCGATCCCGTAGGTGGCCGAAGCACGATCAAGGTGAATATACGGCTGATTTCGGCCACCAACCGAAATCTCATCGAACGGGTGCGCGAAGGCCGGTTCCGAGAGGATCTTTTCTACAGGCTCAACGTGTTTCCGATCACGGTGCCACCGCTGCGTGAGCGCCGGGAAGACATACCGCTTCTCGTTCAGCACTTCATCGCCCGATTTTCAGGAAGCGGTTCCGGGCGGCGGATCTCCGGCATTTCCGCACACGCGCTGGATCTGCTTTCCGCCTATGACTGGCCAGGCAATATAAGACAACTCGAGAATGCCGTTTTCCGTGCTGTCGTCCTCTCGGATGGCGAGGTGCTGACTGCCGAGGAATTCCCACAGATCCGCGCCCAGGTCGAAGGCATCAAGGAAGGTGAAGCCGTGGAGGAGGAACGGCGGGATGAAACGGAGGTTGCCCCTGTCGCGCGCGCGGGACCGCCGGGTCTCCCGTCCCAGCGGCGGCAGCCGCTCCATCCCGGCCTCTTCAGCGCCATCGACGACAATGGTCATGTGCGTCCGTTGGAACTGGTCGAGCGCGAAATCATCCTTTTTGCCATCGAACATTATGGCGGACAGATGAGCGAAGTGGCCCGCCGTTTGCGGATCGGCCGGTCCACGCTCTACCGCAAGCTCAAGGAAATGGGAATCGAGTATACGGGCGGGAGTCCGGGCAAGGAGTGAGAGCTCCGGCCCGGCTCAACCGTTTGTTAACCGCGTTCTCCAGAATTGTACGCGATCGTCTTCTTGCCATTCTCTTCTCTCATTTGCCCTTCAATAAGGGCTGATTAACCATTATGGTGAACACTCCGGGTGCTTCGGGAGGCATCCGGAGCCAGTGGGGACAGTTCCAGCCGACAGGCAGTGTTTTGAAAAGCGACGACGTTCGACACCGTGAATGCCGCCGGGGGAGGGTTGGCCCAAAAAGGCTCATAGCCGGGCTGATGTTGGCGGCCAGTTTCATTCTTTCCGCCGGATCGGTAGCGAGCGCAGAGACGCGCACGTTGAAGCTCTACTTCATCCACACGAAAGAGCGCGCGGAAATCACTTACAAGCGCAACGGGCGCTACATCAAAAGCGGACTTGACCAGATCAACCGCTTCCTGCGCGACTGGCGGCGCAACGAACCCACGAACATGGATCCGCGGCTTCTCGATCTCGTTTGGGAAGTTTACCGTCAGTCCGGCTCGCGCGATTACATCCATGTCGTCTCGGCCTACCGCTCGCCGAAGACCAACGCTATGCTGCGTAGCCGATCCAGCGGCGTGGCCGAGAAAAGCCAGCACATGCTGGGCAAGGCCATGGACTTCTACATTCCCGACGTGAAGCTTTCCAAGCTTCGAGCTATAGCCCTGAAGATGCAGGTGGGCGGCGTCGGTTACTATCCACGCTCGGGCTCTCCGTTCGTTCACCTCGATGTCGGCAGCGTTCGCCACTGGCCGCGCATGAGCCGCAGCGAGCTGGCAGCACTCTTCCCCGACGGCAAGACCCTCTACGTGCCTTCCGATGGCAAGCCGATGCCGGGCTACAAGCAGGCGCTCGCTGCCTATGAGGCGCGCATGCGCAACGGCGGCAACATCCAGATCGCGGACGACAGCGGCAGACGCGGCCGCGGCCTGCTCGCGGCTCTCTTCGGTGGCACCGACGAGGAGGAGGATAACGCGGAAGTCCAGGTCGCTGCCGCGCCGCGCCCCGAACGTAGGGTCAGCCCGCAGGCTCCTGAGCCGCCAGCACCGCAGCAGGCGGTGCAGCCACAGGCTCAGCCGCAGCAAGAAGATGAGACGCCCGCCACGCTTCTCGCCGCCCTGCCGGCGCGCGAGGTGCCGGTACCGCGCGCTGCGCCGCGGCCCGGCGCCGATGTCGGCGCAAGCCAGGCGGTAGCGCTTGCCGAATCGACTCCGGCGTCCGACGCCGTGCTTCCTCAAAACGGTATTCCAGCCCTGGTTCCGGCCGCGGCCGGGCAGCCCGTCGAAGAGGTGCAGACCGCACTCAACGTGCCCGTGCCTACCCGCCGGCCCGATCATGTGCCGTCCGAGGAGGCCACCGTCGTCGCGGAGGCAGAGGGTCTTCCGGCCGCAGTCGCCTACGTCACACCAACCCGCCGCCCGGAGCCGGCCGCTTCGGCAGATGCGATCGCGGAGCTGCTCGCGGCGGAGAAGCAGGCGTCATCCTTGGAGCCGGTCGTTGCCGCCTCGTATCTGCCCGTGCCGAGTGCACGGCCGGCAGAGAGTCAGCCGGCAGCAGCAGCGGAGCTGGCGGAGCAGGTCATCGCCAAGGCTGATGCCCTTAACGCCACGACCGCTTCCGCCGCCATGACACCTGCCGCGATTGCTGAGCTCCGGAAGGCGGCGCTCAAGGAAGCGCGTCAGGATGAACAGAGGATCGAAGCGTCACCTCGCGTGGCAATGCTCGAGAACAAAGGGGTGTCTCCCGCAGCGCTCATGTCGGGTGGAGTGAAGACGACGCCGAAAGGTCCGCGGCCCAGCCCGTCAGACGCTGCTTCAAAGCATGAGCCCAGGGTCCTTCCGGTTGAGGGCATAGTGGCCGAGCTTGCCATCAGCCCCGAGTCGGTGCTGGAGGTGCAGCCTGTCGCCAAGGCGCCTGGCTTCAGCATGGAGATGGCCGAGGCACCGAAGGCGGTTTATACGGATGGCTTCAAGCAGGAAGCGATACCGGATGCGCGTCGCTTCACCGGCAAGGCCGTGACCTTCCTTTCGCTGGCCAAGTTCGAGTGAGTTTCAGCCGCGGCGGAGCGTCGCGGCCTCGCGTGCCAACTCCTCGATTGCCGACCAATTGCCGGCTGCAAGCTCTTGTTCGGGGGCAACCCACGACCCGCCAACGCAAACAATGTTTGGCAGGGCCAGGTAATCGGCAGCGTTCTTGAGTGAGATGCTGCCGGTCGGGCAGAAGCGCATATCGGCGAGCGGGGAGGCGAGCGACTTCAGGAACGCCGTACCTCCCGCCTGCTCGGCCGGGAAGAACTTCAGCACCCGGTAACCCTCCTCGCGCATTGCCATGATCTCGCTGGGCGTAATTGCCCCCGGAAGGAACGGAACGTGGGACTTGCGCGCGGCACCGAGCAGCTCCTGCGTCGATCCCGGCGAAACGATGAACTTTGCGCCCGCATCCTCGGCTTTCGAGAAATCCTTGGCCGAAAGGATGGTGCCTGCGCCAACAATCGCCTCGGGCACTTGGTCCGCAACGAGGCGGATGGCATCAAGCGCATCAGGCGTCCGCAACGTGATTTCGATCGCCGGTAGGCCACCCTTCGCGAGTGCCCTTGCGAGCGGAACGGCGTCCGCGATGCGCTCGATCTTGAGAACCGGGATGACTGGTTGCGCCGTCAGGATTTCTAAAAGCTTTTCGGTCTTCTTGTTCATCACCCGCTCCTATGCATCCCGCGAGTGCTCGCCCGCGCGATCGCTTCACCTCATTGTTTCAATCGCATTTCTGCGGTGGCAGGCGCTTCCGCCTGCCTGCACAAATGCTCTAGACCAATTCGCAGGCGAAGTTCAAACGTTCCGGTCGCCTCGCTGTCATCACGAGGCCGCGCCTGCCCCGAATTTGTCGACTATGCGTCGCCATAGCCCTGACAGGCCACGCCAAAGCCAAGCGAAACTCTCGGGTGTTTGGGCTTCCTCCAGCGCATCCATGGTCATCGGACCGGCAATGCCATCGGCTGCCAGGCGGTGCTGCCGCTGGAATGCAAGCACCGCCTCATGGGTTTTTGGACCGAAGATCCCATCGGCCGCTATCGGATAGCCTAATGCAGAAAGGAGGCCCTGCAGATGTTTCACGGGCTCGCCGCGATCTCCCTTACGAAGCAGGCCTGAGCCGACTTTTCGGCCAGCAGGCGCAGGCGCCTGCCGGCTGTAGCGGCGATAGGCGAGTGCCAGCCTAAGGTGATAGCTGTTGCGGGCAAAGCCCGGTCCGTTATAGCCGCGGGCAAACGCGGCCCAGTCGCGGCGGCGGAGGGCATCCGTGAGCCCGGCCTTCTCAATGTAGCGCAGCATCAAGCGCAGCTGGCCTTCAATGCCGCTGCGCGCTTCATCTACAAGCGCATTGACGCTCGCGTATCCGAGCCACGCCCAGTGCGCTCCCATTACCTGCCCATGCCCCACGAGTGGATTCGTAGGCTGCTCGCCGGTCTATTTCGGCAGCCCGCTCGAGCATCCGCCAGCGCGCGGCTTGGGATGGCGGGTTCTTCACCGCGCCGGCAATGGGGGAAGCCAGCCCGTCTCGGCGTGCCGTCGCCCGCTTTTCAGGAGACAGGCGCTGGTCGAAATAATGGCCTTCGAAGCGGATAAGCGGCTCCATCCGCCCCTCGACCACGGAGTATGTACGGCCTCCTGTCTCCACATCCAGGACGGCCATCAAAGCAGCGTGTTCGAGACCTGTATTCGCTGCGGCCCGTTTTATGAGTTTGATCGTCTCGGCAGAAAACATGGGTGATCTCCAACTGGGCCACCATTCTTTTCCGGTTCGGAGGGCGAGGGGACGAAATTCGCTACATCTCGCTGCCCCTTTTCAGGTAGAGCTCCGCCAAGCTGTTGAACCAGCTGCCAATTCTCCTTTCCTTTCTTCCTCACATTCGTGTGCAGGGCCTGATTTTGTCCTCCTCTACGCCGGGTTTTGAAGGGGACCAATGAGCGATTCGCCGTTGCAACGGGCGTTTTGCTGCCTACCTCATGGCTGATTGCACCAGGAGAACGCGATGATCGATCCGAAGAAGCTGCTCGAAGGGTTTTTAGGTTCCCGCATGCCGGGAGCGGGGTCTTCGCTCGGAGGCCAGGCCGAACGGGTGACCCAGTTCGCAAAGGACAATCCGGTGGCCGCAGGAGCGATCGTGGCGGCTCTGCTCGGGACGGGCACCGGGAGGAAGCTGGCCAAGAACGCGTTGAAACTCGGCGGAATGGCTGCGATCGCCGGGCTCGCCTACAAGGCCTATCAGGATTACCAGTCAGGCAGGAAACCGGGCGAGGGCGCGAAGGAAGGAAATCTCCTGCCGCCACCCCAGGATACCGGTTTCCACCCAGCGGTCGCGCCGCAGGGTGAGGATCAGTTTGCCTTGGCGCTGGTGCGAGCCATGATCGCGGCGGCCCGGGCGGACGGGCATATCGATGAGACCGAACGGCGGAAGATTGCGGATCGACTCCACGCGAGCGGCATCGATGCGGAAGTGGAAAGCTTCCTCGTCGAGGAACTGGAGCGACCGGTCGATGTCGATGCGCTCATCGCTTCTGCACAGACCGAAGAGCAAAGGGTCGAGCTCTACACCGCATCGCGGCTTGCCATAGAGCCTAAGACGCGCGCTGAGCGCGGTTATCTTGACATGCTTGCGGGCCGGCTCAACCTGCCGGATGCGCTTATCGACCATGTCGAGGCCACGGTGGCTGAAACGGTCTCGGTCTGACCGGTACGGCATCTTGCCAAAACTCACAGCGACGGCCTAAAGTGCACCCGCATCGCCGCTGGCGGTGCGGGCGGCAGTGATCGGCCGCCTCTGCGTCAAGGTTTGGGCCGCATCCGGGGCGCGGATGCGGCGTCCGGCCACCATCACGTCCTGTTTTCGAAAACCCGCGCATTCTCGGCGCGGCCACATTGGAGGATGTGTTGTCAAGGACCTTACTTGCATTTTTTCTCGCGGTTGCAGCGTTCCTTCCAGGAGCCGCTATCGCGCAGGAGCGGATCACCGTCTTTGCCGCAGCGAGCCTCAAGGAGGTGATGGACCGCGCCAGTGCCGCCTTCAAGGCGGAGAGTGGCACGGAAGTTGTGGTTTCGCTGGCCTCGAGTTCGGTGCTGGCGCGGCAGATCGATGCCGGCGCGCCAGCCGATATCTTCATCTCGGCCGATCAGGAATGGATGGACTGGGTGGCCGAGCGCAATCTGATCCGCAACGACAGCCGCAGGCTTGTCGCCGGAAATGATCTCGTCATGGTGTCGGCCCAAGCGGCGTCGGCTGGCGCGAAGCCTGACGCGATCCTCTCCGAAGGTCGCTTCGCCATGGGCGATCCGTCCCATGTGCCTGCCGGGATATATGCAAAGGCGGCGCTGACGAGCCTCGGCCTCTGGGAAAAGGTCAAGGACCATGCCGTCTTCGGCGAGAATGTGCGCGTGGCATTGGAGCTTGCGCAGCGCGGGGAGGTGAACGCGGCCATTGTCTACGGTTCGGACCAGCTCGCCGCGAAGGAGCTGCCACGGGTTTATACCTTTCCTGCGGGCAGCCATCCGCCGATCGTCTATCCGGCGGCTGCGACAGCGAAGGCCAAGCCCGCGGCCGATGCCTTCCTCGACTTTCTCTCCGGCGAGGAGGGGCAGAAGATCTTTCGCGATCGCGGCTTTGCCCCGCCCGCCTTGTGATCGGGTTCGCATATCCAGCAATGCAGAGCCCCCCGGAGCTGCCCGCTCATCCCCCTGCAACAGTCGGCAACGCTAAGGGTCGGGTGGGATGAGCGGGGCCGAAATCGAAATCCTGCTTCTTTCGGCCAAGGTGGCGCTCGCCGCCATGGCCTTCTCGATCGTGCCTGCCTTTGCCGTGGCGTGGCTACTCGCGCGCGGCCGTTTTGCCGGGAGGGCGCTGCTCCAGGCGGTGGTTTCCCTGCCGCTGGTGCTACCGCCGGTCGTCACCGGTTACGGCCTGCTCATCCTCTTCGGGTCGCAGGGCCCGCTGGGGCGCTTCCTGGAAAGTCTCTTCGGCATCAGTTTCGCCTTCCGCTGGACCGGAGCGGCGCTTGCGGCGGGCGTCATGGCGTTTCCGCTGCTTGTCCGCCCGATCAGGCTTTCGCTGGAAGCCATCGACAGGGGGCTTGAGGAAGCTGCCTCTACGCTCGGTGCGTGGTCGCCCGTGGTCTTCCTCACGGTCACATTGCCGCTTGCCTTGCCCGGGGTGCTCGCGGGCGTCGTGCTTGGCTTTGCGAAGGCGTTGGGCGAGTTCGGTGCCACCATCACCTTCGTTTCCAATATTCCCGGAGAAACGCAGACGCTTTCGCTTGCGATCTATGCGCTCATGCAGAGCCCTGAGGGTGATGCGGCAGCGTTGCGGCTGATTGCGCTTTCCATCGTTCTCGCGCTTGGAGCCGTGTTGGCATCGGAGTGGGCGGCGCGCCGTCTGCAAAGGAGGGTGTAGTGGCGCCGCTCGAGATTGACATCCGCGGAAGGGCGGGCAGCTTCGAGATTGCGGTCCGGTTTGCCGCAGGGCCGGGTGTGACCGCTCTTTTCGGCCGGTCGGGCGCCGGAAAGAGCACGATCCTCAAGATGATCGCCGGCACCGCACACCTGGATAAGGGGCGGATCGCCGCTGGAACGCGCGTGTTCTTCGATAGCGAGGCGGGTATCAACCTGCCGCCGCGTGCACGAGGCATCGGCTTTGTGTTCCAGGAAGGAAGATTGTTTCCCCATCTTTCTGTGCGCCGGAACCTTACCTATGCTCGCTGGGCAGGGCGGAGGGCTGGCAGCCGGCGACTGGACGAGGTGGTAGAGCTTCTCGGTCTAGATGCTCATCTCGATCGCTATCCCCGCACCCTTTCGGGCGGCGAGCGCCAGCGGGTCGCGATCGGCCGCGCCCTGCTGGCAGACCCGCAGATATTGCTCATGGACGAGCCGCTCTCCTCGCTGGATCGCGAAAGGCGGGCAGAAATCCTTCCCTACCTGGAAGCGGTCGCCAATGAGACACGTATCCCGGTACTCTATGTGAGCCACGATACGGACGAGGTGGCGCGGCTTGCAGACCGGGTGGTGGCGATCGAGAACGGGCGGGTGCGTGCCATCGGCTCGGCGGCGGAAATCCTCGGACATCCTTCGAACGCGGACGAAGAAGGTTTTACGATTCTGGAAGGCCGAGTGATCGCAGTCGACGCCAATTACGGCACGGCAGCGGTCCAGATAGGCGATGGAAGTATTGAGCTTTCCGCAGTCAACCTGGTTCCGGGAAACAGTGTGCGTCTGCGGATTGATGCAGCGGACGTCGCAATCGCCACCCTCCCACAGGAGGGGCTTTCGATCCGCAACCAGCTTCGATGCGAGGTGATTGCGGTGGAAAGAAAGGGAAACTCGACTGAGGTGGCGCTCACCTTCGGCGATGAAAGATTGCTGGCGCGCATCACTGCCAAATCAGCCGACGAACTGCAGCTCGCCACGGGCATGAACGTAGTCGCCCTGATCAAGGCCGTTTCGGTCGAACGGGCGCGATTGCTATCTTAGGTTGTGTATTCGGCTTCAAGTAGCGTAACTACATCCCTCAGGTTGCCGCTGTTAACCATTCCTTAAGAGAGATGCGGCATTCTGCCTCATGTCGAATCGGCTTTTCTCCTCCCAAGCAGGTTCGCATCGGGGCGGCCTCCAGTGCCGCCCCAACCGCATCCAGGCGCGTCCGATTGACAAAATCAGCGCGGATTTTTCGCCAGGAAGCTGCCCATGCGATCAATGGCGCGCAGGATGTTTTCCTCCGAATTGGCATAGGAGAGGCGGATGTAGCCTTCGCCGAGGATGCCGAAATCCGGGCCGCCAATCAGCGCCACACCAGCTTCCTCCAGAAGAGCGGAAGCGAGTTCCTTCGCTTTCCATCCCGTCGACCGTATATTCGGAAAGGCATAGAAGGCGCCCTTGGGCGTGAGGCAGGTGATGCCGGGAAGTCCATTCAGACCCTCGACCACAAGCTTCCGGCGCGAATCGAAGGCACGCATCATCTTCTCCACGTCGTCCTGCGGGCCGTCGATTGCGGCGATGCCGGCATATTGCGCCGGTGCGTTCACGCAGGACCAGCAGTTGACGGCGAGCTTGCGAACCAAACCATAAAGCTTGTCGGGCCAGATGGACCAGCCGAGCCGCCAGCCGGTCATCGCCCAGGTTTTCGACCAGCCATTGAGCACAACAAGCCGGTCGCGGATCTCGGGGAAGGTGAGAAGCGAGGTGGCTTTCTCGCCGTCATAGGTCATGACGTCGTAGATTTCGTCGGAGAGGATCGCCACCTGCGGGTGTTCTTCCAGCCCCTTCACGAGCTTGGCAATTTCCTCGCGCGGGGTGACGCCGCCGGTGGGGTTGGCAGGCGAGTTGAGAATCAGGAGCCGCGTCCTCGGCGTGATCAGCGATAAGGTCTCCTCCGCCGAGAAGGCAAAGCCGTTCTCTTCGCGGATCGGCACCGGCACGGGCTTTGCCCCGGTGAACTCGATCATGGAGCGGTAGATGGGGAAACCCGGATCGGGATAAAGAACCTCCGCGCCCGGTTCACCGAACATCATGATGGCCGCGAACATGGTGGGCTTGCCGCCCGGCAATATCATGATGTTGTCCGGCGAAACCTCTATTCCCGTCGTGGCCAATGTGCGGCGGGCCACCGCCTCGCGGGCCGGCAGGATGCCGGTTGCAGGGGTATAGCCGTGATGGCCGTCGCGCAGCGCCTTCACGGCAGCTTCCACGATATGTTCCGGTGTGTGGAAGTCCGGCTGCCCGATCCCGAGATTGATGATGTCGCGTCCCTGATGGGCGAGTTCCGTCGCCCGCGCCAAAACGGCAAAGGCGTTCTCCTCGCCTATTCGGTCGAAGGCGGGTACGGTCTGGAGCATTGGGCGTTTCCGTCTGGTTCTGTTGCTTTGCGGGCGCTTTTGTGAGGCTTTGTGCGAAAAACGTCAAT
>Ga0164243_10001442_pt1 | contig 40240 bp, 14 predicted proteins | sample OricompcompostOP_FD_108781 | JGI IMG/M metagenome (GOLD analysis project Ga0164243, IMG submission 108781) | Organic Plus compost microbial communities from Emeryville, California, USA - Original compost - Organic plus compost (OP) | ecosystem: Engineered > Solid waste > Mixed feedstock >... | reverse complement strand
GTTCAGGTACTTCCAACAAAATAAACGGCAACTTCATACACAGTCCGTTTGATGGCAATCCCACCACCACCAGTGGCTTTTACGCCATTTACTTTACCGGTGCGGATGCATCGGCCGGCGCTGAACACAAAGTGACGAACAACGTAGTGTACAATGTCAGCGGCAACGGCGACCTGTACGGTTTGTACAACAGCAGTTCCGACTACGTACATTATTATCACAATACCCTCTCATTCGACAACCAGAACAGTACCCATACTTCCATATACTGGACCCGTCCTATTTACCAGACGGGTGAGGCGGTAGGATTGCGGTACTTCAACAACCTGGTGACCATTTCCCGTAGTGGCGCCGGTGAGCGCTGGGGGATGTACATGGCGAATGAGAGCACCCAGTTTGAATCTGATCACAACAACTTCTATTTAAACGGAGATCCTGCTGTTAATTATGCCGGCTTCTTTGGTGATGATGTGGCTACGCTGGCCGACTGGAAAGCAATTACCGGCAAGGATGCGGCCAGTGTTTCCCTGGACCCGCAGTATACAGATATCTTCAGCCACAACCTGGTGCCCACCAGTGCTTTCATGGCCGACCTGGGCCAGGGGGTAGGGGTGACCAACGACGTTACCGGTGCTGCACGCAGCGCGAGTACGCCGGATATCGGTGCGTATGAATATGCCGCGCCACCCTGTACCACACCGCCGCTTCCCGGCACACCCGCTACTTCGGCCAGTCCTGTTTGTGCAGGCAGCACCTTTGTGCTGAGCCTGTCTGGCGGATCAGCCGGCGCCGGTCAAACCTATCGCTGGGAAAGCGCTCCGAGCGCCTCCGGTCCCTGGACGCCGATCGGTGTAGCACAGCCCACACCATTCCTGGAAGTAACAGCTACCACTACACTCCATTACCGTTGTGCGGTTGCCTGCAGCGGCAATACGCAATACTCGGCGTCTGTCCAGGTAGTGGTAACGCCTATGCTGGGTGGTGGCACCTATACCATCAATGCGGCCCAGCCAACCAATGGCACCAACTTCAACAGCTTTACGGATGCAGTGGCTGCCCTGTCTTGCGGTATCTCCGGACCTGTGGTGTTCAATGTAGTGGCCAACAGCGGTCCTTATACCGAGCAGATCGTGATCCCCGAAGTGCGCGGCGCCTCTGCTGTGAATACCGTAACCTTTAACGGTAATGGCAATACCATCCAGTTCAATTCAACTTCCAACACGGACCGCCACGTGATCAAGCTGAATGGTGCGGATCATATCATCTTCGACAGCCTGGTGGTGGATGCATCCACCGGAACCTACGGATTTGGTTTCCACTTCATGAATGATGCAGACAGCAACACGATACGCAAGTGCGTGATCCATGCCAACACTACCACCAGCTCTACCAACTTTGCCGGTATTGTAATGAGTGCTTCTGCCTCCAGCGCCACCGGTACCGGTAATACGTTCTGCGACGGCAACCTCATTATTGATAACACCGTCAGCGGCGGTTACTATGGTATTACACTCGTGGGCAGCACCACCAACCTCATGTTCAACAACAAGGTGGTCAATAACACGGTAGTGGATTTCTATAGCTATGGTATTTATCTCTACGGACAGTCAGACGCGCTGGTTGAACACAACGATATCAGCCGTCCAACGCGTACCACCCTCACCACCTTCTACGGTATATACGCCGGTTCGGCCGGTCAGAATATGCTGATCTCGAAGAACAAGATCCACAATCCGTTCGATGGTAATCCGGCATCTACCAGCACCTTCTATGGTATCTATTTCTCCGCTGTAGATGCAGATGCTTCAACCCCCAACATTGTAAGCAACAACCTTGTGTACAATGTGAACAACGAAGGGGATGAGTTTGGTATTTACAACAGCAGTTCCGACCATGCCAAATACTATCACAATACAATATCGCTGGACAACCAGTCAAGCCAGCACACGGATTTCTGGTGGACACGCGGTATGTTCCAGACCGGTGACGCCATCGGTCTTGAATACCGGAACAACATGGTTACGGTTACCCGTACCGGTGATGGCGATCACCATGCCATGTACATGTCAAATGCCGGCACGCAGTATGTAGCAGATAACAACAACTACTATGTAGTGGCTGTTGCAGGAGCCGGCTTTATCGGCTTTGCCAATGGTGCGGACATTGCTACGTTCAGCGATTGGCAGAACATGACCGGTAAAGACGCCAACAGTCTGAACTATGATCCGGAGTATACAGACCCGTCCATTGTGGATTTCAGACCTACCAATGCATTCCTGCACGACATGGGTGCACCGGTAGGTATTACCACCGACATTACCGATGCGGCACGCAGTGCCACCAAACCGGATATCGGCGCCTTTGAATTTACGGTACCGCCTTGCGTTACACCGCCGCTACCGGGCACTCTGACGGTTTCGCAGAACCCGCTGTGCAGCCCCGATCAGCAATTCACGTTGTCTGCCACAGGCGGCACTGCCGGTGCGGGCCAGACCTACCAATGGCAATCTTCGCCGGACAATGTGACCTGGACAGATATCCAGGGCGCTACCAAGCCGCTCTATACAACCACACAGACAGCCACTACCTGGTACAGGCTGGCTGTTACCTGCGGCACCACTGTTTACTCTGCCGCCGTACAGGTTACCACCAACAGTCCTGATTATGCAACGCTGCCCTACACGGAAAGCTTTGAAAATACGTGGACAGATGGCTGTGATACCCGTGATGTGCCCAATAACTACTGGCGCAACACGCCGGCAAACGGCAATACCAGCTGGCGCAGGGACGACGACGGTATATCTGCCAACTGGGGCAATACCGGCAACGGCGCCTATACGCCCACAGCCTCTTCCGGCAACTACTCTGCACGCTGGCATACCTGGATGGCATCCTCCGGCACCAGTGGCACCTTTGACCTGTACGTCAACTGTGCTACCGCCGAACCGAACAAACGCCTCACATTTGACAATATCAATACCAGTGGTAGCGATAGTCTTGAAATATTCCTGTCCACGGATGGTGGCGCCACCTTTACCAAACTCACCGGTTTCCGCACCACCACAGGATGGATGGAGCGCAGCGTTGACTTTGCGTCTACTTCCGCTACTACGGTCATTCGCTTTAAAGCAACTTCCGACTTCGGTGTAACCGATATCGGTATAGACAATGTGGCTGTATTTGACCTGATCAGCTGTAACGGTAGTCCGGACGCCGGCACTGCAGTAAGCAGCGCTGATAATGTGTGCCCGGGCTCCAACTTCAACCTGAGCATTGCCAATGCGCCGATTTACCAGGGCGTAACCTATCAATGGCAATCTTCGCCGGATAATGTAACCTGGAACGACATTGCCGGCGCCAACAAAAAATCACATACTACTTCGCAGGTAGCCAATACCTGGTACAGGGTAGTAGTGACCTGTACAGAAAGCGGTCTGAGCAATACCAGTACGGCTGTGCTGGTGTCTATGAACCCGCCCGACTACACGTCGCTGCCCTATTCAGAAAGCTTTGAAACCTGGATTGACGGTTGTGCTACCCGCGATATTCCGAATAACTTCTGGCGCAACGATCCCGTAAGCGGCAACACCAGCTGGCGCCGGAATGATGATGGCGCATCCGGTAACTGGGGCAACCCCAACAACGGTGCGTACAATCCCGCCGCTTCTGCCGGCAACTATTCTGCCCGCTGGCATACCTGGCAGGCAAGCAGCGGCACCAGCGGTCGCTTACACCTGTACTTTGATGCCGCAACCGGTGTAGCTAAAAAACGTTTGTCATTCGACTATATCAACACCAGCGGCAGCGACAGTCTGGTGGTATCACTGTCTGAAGATGGCGGCGCTACCTGGACCCATCTGCAAAGCTTCTATACCACTTCCGGGTGGGCCACGCAGTCATTCACATTCGATGCTGCCGCCGCCACATCGGTATTGCGTTTTGAAGCAACTTCCGACTTCGGCTTAACCGATATCGGTATAGATAACCTCACCCTCATTGACTGGGAAGATTGTAAGGACGTACCGTCTGGCGGCACCGCCAACAGCTCGGTCACCAATGTGTGCAGTGAACCGTTCACACTGGGTGTAACAGGTATTTCAACCGGTAATGGCCTTACCTATCAATGGCAGGTATCTACCGACAGCACCAACTGGGCAGATATTCCAGGCGCTACCAACTTCAACCATACGCTTGACCAGGTAGGTACTTCCTGGTATCGTATAGTGGCTTACTGTAGCTTCTCGGATACCTCTGCGCCGTCAGTGCCCGTGAAAGTGATTTCACCCACGCCGGTACATGGCGTCTTTACGATCAATAATTCATTGCCGACCGGCAATGACAACTTCAATAGTTTCAACGAAGCCTATGAGCATATCAAGTGCGGTATTGATGGTCCTGTGGTATTCAATGTAATGAACGGTACCGGTCCTTATGTTGAACAGCTCATCATGAAGGCTGTTCCGGGAGCATCTTCCGTGAATACTGTTACCTTCAAAGGCGATGGTTTAGCTACCATCACCTTTGCATCCACCAATACCGATCAACGTGCTGTGATCAAACTGGATGGAACACGCTTTATCATATTCGACAGTCTCAATATCATAGCCAATGAAGGCAGCTTCGGTTATGGTGTGCAACTGATGAGCAATACCGATTCCAACGTGGTGCGGAATTGTACCATCACGCTGCCCATGTCCGGTTCTTCTACCAACTGGGCCGGTATCGTGGTGAGCGGCAGCGCTACCAGCGCTACTGCCACAGGCAACGTGCTGAGCGATGGCAACATCTTTGAAGGCAACACCATCACCGGCGGCTTCTATGGCATTACCCTCATGGCAACCTTTACCGGTGGTGCAAACGGTAACAACAAGATCCTGAACAACACCATCCAGGATTTCCATGAGTATGGTATCTATGTGGGCGGCAGCTACAACACCATCATTGAAGGCAACAGCATCAGCCGTCCCACAAGAACTGAAGTATCCGACTTTACCGGTATCTACTTCACTTCGCAGAAGAATACAGGTTGCTTCGTGAGCAAGAACCGCATTTTCAATCCGTTTGGCGGTGCGCCCAACAGCACGGAAGATTTCTATGGTATTCACTTCAGCAGCTCCGACGGTTCTGCCGACGCGGTGAATACCGTAAGCAACAACCTGATCTATAAAGTAAATGGTAACGGCGCCGTATACGGTCTGGCCAACACCGGCTCCGACTATGCGTGGTATTTCCATAATACGGTGAGCCTCGATGAGATCAGCTCTACCTCCACTGCTGCAACAAGAGGCTTCTACCAGACTACCACAGCCGGCGGCCTGTTCTTCTACAACAACCTCATCTCTATCACAAGAGGTGGCAACGGCAGCAAGCATTGTATTTATCTCAATGCATCCCTGCCTGCCGGTGCAGACCACAACAACTATTATATCAAGGCGGCCGGTGGCACCAACTCGGTAGGTTACTATACCAGCAACCGCACCGATATCACCGACTGGAGAGCGGCTACCAACCTGGATGCCAACTCCATCACCGCCATCCCTGCCTATACTGATCCGGCCAATGGCAACTATACACCGGGCAATGCCGGTATTGACAACAAGGGTATTGCACTCGGTATAGTGGCCGACGATATCCTGGGCGTACCGCGCAGTGCTACCACCCCCGACGTGGGCGCGTATGAATTCACACCGCCGCCTTGTAGCACACCGCCGGTAAATGGCCAGACGCTGGTAAGTGCTGACACCATTTGTCAGAACAGCCTGGTATATCTCAGTATGAATATCGGCGCATTTGGTTCTGCGCAAACCTTCCAGTGGGAAGTTGCGCCTGCCGAAGCAGGTCCGTTCACTGCATTGGGTTCACCCATGCTTACGCCGGATACTACCATCCTGGCTGATACCACCGTTTACTTCCGCGTGGCCATCAGCTGCGGCAGCACTACCGTATATAGCGACACGGTATTGCTGGTAGTAAATCCTGCACTGCCTGCCGGTACGTACACCATCAACAAGAATGCACCAACCACCTATGTACCGGGTGTTGCCGGTGGTAACTTCAATTCATTTGCTGCGGCAAAAGCAGCTATGGGTTGCGGCATCAACGGCCCCATAGTATTCAATGTGGAACCGGGTTCAGGAACATACGAAGAACAACTGATTCTCGATAGCATTGCAGGTACTTCTGCAGTCAACACCATCGTGTTCAACGGCAATGGCAACACGATCAAATTTGGTTCAACAGAATCTTCAGAAAGGGCTGTGATCAAGCTCAACGGCGCCGATCACATCACGTTCGACAGCCTGGTAATTGACGCTACCGGCAGCACTTACGGATTTGGCGTACACGTGATCAACAACGCCGACTCCAACAAGATCATCAACTGTACCATTCTCACTTCGGCTACCGGCAGCAGTTCCAACCATGCTGGTATCGTGTTGAGTGGTTCTCATACCAGTGCAACCGGCACCACCACGTCGAAGTCTGATGGAAACATCTTCGATGGCAACACCATCATCGGAGGTTACTATGGCATCACACTGGTGGGCACCAGCACGGATAATGTAGCCAACAACCAGGTTACGAACAACACGATTGCTGACTTCTACAACTATGGTATTTACCTCGAGGGTACCAACAGTACATTGATAGAAGGCAACACCTTGTCGCGGCCCGACCGCAGCAATACCGCTTCGAGCCTGTATGGTATCTATATGACAGGATCGCCCAGCAACAGGCTGACGATTTCGAAGAACCGGTTTACCAGAATGTTCGCCAGTGCGTCCGGCACCTCCGCATTCTATGGTATCTATCATAACAGCGTAGATGCTGTTGCAGGCGGTGAGAACGTGGTAAGCAACAACGCGTTCTATGAACTGGATGGCAACGGTGCACAGTATGGTCTGTACAACAACGGGTCCAACAACGTGCGGTATTATCACAATACCATTTCGCTCGACTATACGGCAAGCACTTCCGCTTCCACAACGGTTGGCTTCTACCAGACAGTTAACGCAACGGGCATTGAGTTTATGAACAACATTATTACCATTCGCCGTGGTGGAAATGGCAGTAAGTATGCGTTGTTCTTCAACACAACCACCAGTGAAATTGCATCGGACCACAACGTGCTGTTTGTAGCTGGCGCCAACGCGCATACCGGCAGCTACGCAGGCAACCGTACCACGCTGGCCGACTGGCAGGCAGAGTCCGGTGAAGACGCCAACAGTATGGAGCTCGATCCGCTGTATACCGATGTGGTGGCAGGCGACCTGAAACCGCAACTGGGCGCTATTGACAACCTGGGTATTGATGCAGGCATTACTACAGACATCCTGGGCGTGGCACGTCCCACCACCACTCCTGACGCAGGCGCCTGGGAATTCTCTCCGCTGCCTTGTGATGTACCGCCGGTGGCTGGTACTGCACAGGTAACGCCCAACAGCGGCATCTGTCTCGAAACACCGATCAGTCTGACGGTTACCGGCCATTCAGCACTGGGTGCTATCACCTTCCAGTGGCAGCATTCACCGGATGGCACCAACTGGACCAACCTCGGACCTGAACAATACTTCCCGCAATTCGACACCGTGACTACAGTGAACACATACTACCGTTGTGCTGTGACCTGTAACGGTAACACATCCTATACTCCGGCAGTACAGGTAACGCTCAACAGCGTACTGATCACCGGTACCTATACCATCAACAACAGTGCGCCTGCTACCTATGTACCGGGTGTGCCTGGTGGCAACTTCACCTCGTTCCAGAGTGCAGTAGAAGCATTGCTGTGTGGTATTACCGGACCGGTAGTGTTCGACGTAGCGCCGGGAACCTATAATGAACAAATACGCATTCCGTATGTGCCCAACATGCACGATGTGAATACGGTAACCTTCCAGAGTGAAACCGGCGTACCGTCTTCTGTGAACCTGACATGGGCAGGCACTGCGGGTGCAAACTATACACTGAAACTCGACAGCGCCAATTACTTCATCTTCCGTGGTATTACCATCTCCAATACAGATGTAGTGAACGGCCGTGTAGTTGAATTCGCCAACACCGCTTCGTACGACAGGCTGGAAAACTGTATCATCGCAGCACCTGAGGTGAACAGTACCGCCACCAATGCAGCCGCAGTATTTGCATCGGGCATCAAGGGCACCAACCTGGTGATCTCCGGCAATACCATCACCAACGGCAGCAACGGTATCTACCTGTCCGGTACGGCATCCGCATCGCTGGAGCCAGGCCATATCGTGGAAGGCAATACGGTAGATGGCGCTTACTGGCATGGCATCTATATACAGTACGCCAACAAGCTGCAGGTAAGGAACAATACCATCCATATCAGCGGCGCCAAAGGAGCCAATGCAGCCGGTATTTACATGAACTACTCTGATTCTGCCTTCAGGCTTACCGGCAATACGGTACATATCAATGAGGTTTCTTCTTCGCCGGTATATGGCATCTACGCGCAGAACACGAGGGCCGAAATGACCGACAGCGCCATTATTGCTGGCAATACCATCATTGCCGACAGCAACAACACCGGCACGGTATATGGTCTCACGCTGGCCGCTTCGAAAGGGCTCAGTGTAGTGAACAATGCCATCGCCATCAACTCGGCTGCCGGTACAGCCTATGGTCTGTATCATCAGAACAGTACCGGAGCTATCAATTACTATAACAACTCAGTGAACCTGCTGACGGATGTGACGAATGGATTTGCGGGTTACTTTACGCAGACCGCAGCAGCGCCGCTGAACGTATACAACAATATCCTGAGCAACAAAGGCGGCGGCAGGGCCATCTATGTGAACAATCCTGCCATGTTCTCCGCCGACTACAACATGCTCTATTCAAGCGGACCTGAACTGGTGAGAGTGGCTACCGGTACCACCACCACCTTCGCCAATCTCAAGGCATGGAATGATATGTGGAACTGGGACCGCACTTCGATCAGTTTTGAACCGGCGTTTACCGCTCCGAACGACCTGCGTCCTGACCTGAACAATCCTGATGTATGGGCAATGCATGGTCGTGGTAAACAGATACCGGGCAACAACTATGACTTCGACAACAACTATCGTCCGCAAACCCTTACTGAAGGCGTGCCTGACCTGGGTGCGTATGAATTCTACCCGGCAGTATTGCCTTCCGCACTGCTGGCCACACCCGCCAGTCCGGCCCCGAACACTACGCAAACCTTCAGCTATGGAACGGATACGGTTATGCGCATTAACTGGGGAGCTGACGTGCCCACAGAGCTGACCGTGAGAAGGTATTCCGGCGTAGTGCCGCACGACCTGCCGGCAGGCCTCGACTCCATGTATTTCTATACGCAGGTTGAAATACCGGGCGGCGCCAACTACAACTATGCAGCCAAATTGTATTACGTTGGCTCATGGCTGGGCTCCATTCCGGGCGAAACCCGCCTGGGACTTGGCCGCACCACTGCCTCCAATGCATGGGTGGTAGGCACCAACAGTAAGGTAGACGTGGGTAAGAAAGAGATCAGCCAGGAAGGTATGCTGTACCTCGACCGGTTCACAGGCCTCATCAACGAGTTCTCGAAACCGGAGGATGAAGACAGCAGCTCCAACCGTGGTAAAGACTTCTGGGTAGGTTATCAGCGTACCAATGGCTTTACCGCCACCGGTGGCACACAGGTGATGAAGCTGTACTTCGGTGCAGGCGATGTACCGGCCAATGTGACTGTGACCATCGAGAATACCGGCGGTACGCCGTGGATACGCAACTACTTTGTACCGGCCAACTCTGCAGTGATCAGTGATGAAATTCCGAAGACGGGCGCCGACGATGCAAGGCTGGTAGAAGCAGGATACTATCCGAAGAAAGGCATACACATCACCAGTGATGTTCCGATTGTGGCGTACGCGCACATCTATGAAAGCGCCAACTCCGGTGCTACCATGCTGATGCCGACAGCCGTTTGGGGATATGAATACTATGTGCTCACTGCAAGACAGAACTATACCAATGCTTCTTACTCTGCATTCCACATAGTAGCGAAAGAAGACAGCACCTGGGTAGAGATCAATCCTTCGCATCCGACACGCAACGGATGGGTGCCCAACGGTGGTACACAACCGAACGGAAGCTACCTGGTGAAACTGAACAAAGGCGACGCCTTCCAGGTACTGGGTCAGGCTATCGGAACCAGCGCGGATGGTTATGATATGACCGGAAGCTATGTGAAATCTGTAGGCAATGCCCAGGGCGAATGTCACCCGATTGCGGTATTCAGCGGCAGCACCCGTACATCTATCGGTTGCGGACCGTCGGCGCCGGGTACCAATGGTGACCTGATCCTGCAGCAGATCTTCCCGTACCAGGCATGGGGCAATAAATATGCTACGGCGCCCACCGACAGGGAAAGCGGACCGAATGCAAGCAGCCACCATACCAACGTATACCGTATCATGGTGAAAGACCCGAACACGGAAGTAAGAGTGAACGGTGTATTGTTGCCGCAATCTCAATTGATTGAAGACCGCTACTATCAGTACAACAGCAATACAGCTGATTATATCACATCGAACAAACCTGTGCTCGTGGCCCAGTTCATGTCATCGTCCAGCACCAGCATTTCAGACTGTCCGAATACGGATGGTGATGGTGACCCGGAAATGTTCTACCTGAGCCCGCTTGAACAGGCCATTAAGAAAACACAATTCTACCGCAACAGTGCGCAGGCCATCGACCAGAACTTCATCACGCTGGTGCTGCCCACAGAAGCGCTGCCCACGTTGAAGATTGATGGTATCAACTACCAGGCATATCCTGCCACTGAGCGGTTTGTATATGACCATCCGAACCTGCCCGGCTATTCAGTGATCACGAAGAAGTGGGCTGCCGGCGCCGGTGCAAGTACGGTAGAAAGCAGCCATCCGTTCACAGGTATTGTATATGGTACCGGCTCGGTGGAAAGCTATGGTTACAACATCGGTACACTGGTGAAGAACCTGAATAACCTGAGCGTGGTAGACAACGCTTACAATACCGGCAATACGCCAACAGAGTACACCTGTAAGGGTGCTCCGTTCAAACTCACCGCGCTGTTGCCGATTGTGCCCGAGTCTATCCTGTGGGAATTCAGCAAAGTGCCGAATATTTCACCGAATGTAGACAGCCTGCAAACCAATGTAGTGCCTGTTGACACGGTAGTAGTAAATGGTATGGAATACTATGCCTTTACGCTCAATGGCACCTTCACCTTCGATACGTCCGGTATTATTCGTATACCCATCAAGTATATGTCGCCCAACATCGAACGTTGCGATATGACGCAGGAAGGCTATATCGTAGTACAGATCCTGCCCTCACCGGAAGCCGACTTCGATGTGGCATTTGGTGGCAGCGGCCTGGCCTGCGCCGGCGAAACAGTCACCTTCACCGGACATGATATCACTTCCAATGGTATTGCTATCAACCAATGGAACTGGACCTTCCACGATGGCAGCACGCCAACCGGCAGAACCCAGACCTACACCTATCCGAATGGTGGCCTCTATCCGGTGAAAATGACAGGTATCACAGCCGATGGTTGTATCTCCGACATCACCAAAGAGATCGAGATCAACCCGAATCCGGAAGTAGTGATTGCCCAGGAACCTGTGTGCGAAGGCGCAGACGCTGTGTTCACCGTTCAGAACCCGGATCCCACCTCTACCTACACCTGGTTTGATGCACCGGGTGGCGCACCGATCGCAACCGGCACCAGCTTCACCGCTACCAATGTTTCAGCAGGCAGCAGCTGGTACGTACTGCAGATCTCTGCCGCAGGTTGTAACTCGGCGCTTACACAGGTAACGCCGGCTGTACAGTCGCCGCTGCCTGCCCCGGTAGTACGTGTAGATACAGTAGGTGTAGATATGGTACGCTTCTCCTGGAACGCTGTACCCGATGCAACCGGTTACCAGGTATCAACCGATGGCGGCGCCAACTGGGGTTCACCATCATCCGGACCGATGGGCCTCACCCATACCATGACCGGACTGGCGCCATTGCAGACAGTGACCATCCTTGTAAAAGCAGTTGGTTGTGACGAAGCGATCTCCGCACCTGTTACCGTACAACTCCTGCCCGATGGCATCTACATACCGAATGCCTTCACGCCGAACGGCGACGGTCTGAACGATGTACTGCAGGTATACAGCTATAAGATCAAGGAAATGACATTCATGGTGTTCAACCAATGGGGTGAAAAGATCTATGAAAGCAGAACACCGAATGTTGCCTGGGATGGCACCTATAAAGGAAAAGCACAACCGTCGGGCGTGTACATGTACGTGGCGAGAATGGTGCTCACCGATGGTACCGTAGTACAAAGAAAAGGAGCAATTAACCTCATCCGGTAAGGATACGGGTTACAGGAAACAGGATGCAGGTTACAGCCATACGCGCTGTAACCTGTATCCTGGAACCTGTAGCTAAAAAATCAGTAATGAAGCAAGCAAGTATATATACACATCCCCACCCTGACCAATCATCATTTACAATGAGACTGGTTATGAAGAAATTTTGCTTTATCGCTGTTGGCATGTTTCTTACTCTCAGCGGCTTTTCTCAACTGATCAGTAACAAGGGAAAAGAGTTCTGGGTAGGGTACGGCCATCACCAGTTTATGGAAACGGGCGCCAACGACCAGAACATGGTGCTGTACCTCAGTGCGGAAGATCAGCCCGCCACGGTTACAGTGACCATTGACAGCAGTGGTCCCTTTCCGGCTACCTGGTGGAGAAGAACCTATAACATCCCGCCCTTTACGGTAATATCTACCGAACCACTGCCCAAGGGCACCATTGATGCGGGCCCCAGCGGCACCGATCCCAACTTTGACGCCCGTTTATACGACGACCCGCCGCCGGCAGGTTTTGGCGGCAATCGCACATTTACCAAACGCGGCATTCACATCGAAAGTAATGTGCCCATTGTGGCCTATGCACATATTTATGGTAACGTATCCTCCGGTGCTACCATGCTGTTGCCGGTAGAAACCTGGGGGTATAGCTATACCTCTATCAACAGTGAACAGGTGGATGCCGGTGGTCCCGGTTACTCCTGGATCTATGTGGTGGCCAAAGAAAACAACACCCGGGTGCGCATCATACCATCGGCCTCCACGCGCCTCGGTGTGGCGCCCGGAACGCCTATTGATGTTGACCTGCAGAAAGGACATATTTACCAGCTGATCGGTCAGTCCGATAACAGCGGTAATGGCGTGCAGTTGACCGGCACTACCATCAAAGCCATACCGGGCCCCGATGGTGAATGTCATCCTTTCGCCGCCTTTGCCGGCAGCAGCCGTACAAGAGGAGAATCGGACCCCTGTGGTACCGGTTCAGGCCGCGATAACGACATCGCACAGCTGTTCCCGGAACATGCCTGGGGAAAACAATATCTTACCGCGCCGCTCTCTTCATCCAGCGGCGCTACGTTGTTGCCCAACCAGTTTCAGACAAGTGTGTATAAGATCGTAGCAAAAGACCCGGCAACTACCACCGTAAAGAGGAATGGCGTTCCATTGGCGCTCCCGCCGGGAAAAACCTACTGGCAGTTCATCAGTAATACGGCGGATTATATTGAAGCGGACAAGCCCATTATGGTGGCGCAGTTCATTTCCGGTTCAACCATCTGTAACCCCGGCTCCTCAGGCGACCCTGCCATGGTGTACCTGAGCCCGATGGAGCAGGCCATCAAACGCGTAGGCTTTTACCGGAATAACCTGGAAGTGATCCACTCCAACTATGTGACCATCATTGTGCCCACCGGCGGTGTGCCATCGCTTCGTATTGACAATTCATCTGTGTTTGATCACGTATATGCACATCCGAATAAGCCGGGTTATTCTGTTGTTATCAAAGGGTGGCCGGCTTCCCAGTCGCAGTGCCTGGTGCGATGCGATTCCAATTTCACCGCAGTCACCTATGGACTGGGCAGTGCAGAAAGTTATACCTACAGCGCAGGCGCCTACTTTGAAAACCTGAACGCTGTATCCGAATTGCATAACGTTGCCGATACCACGAATAACGGCACCAACATACACCCCTTCAACTGCGTGAACTCGCCGGTGGAAATTTCTGCCCTTACCCGCTTCCAGGCCAACCGCCTGGTATTCCGCGTGAGCGCCCTCGGTGCAGTGGTCACACCCAACGCAGATGTGGTGATGGACCCGGCATCGGATTATTTTGTAGGTACGGTGGATGTAAACGGACAAACCTATTATAAATACAAACTGCCGGGTACCTATTTATTCAGCGCACCGGGTGTATATACCATTCCGGTGAAACTCACCAGTCCGGCCATTGACAACTGTAACAATACCGAAGATGTTTCCATCAGCATTGAAGTGAAGGACCGTCCTTCTCCCGACTTTACCTGGAACCATCCGGCAGGATGTATGAAAGATTCAGTGGCTTTCCTGGGACCCGGCTCTACCGGTTCCTATACCATTTCACAATGGCACTGGACCTTCCCGGACGCCACCACATCCGGGTTGCAGAATCCCAATCATTTGCTCACCACTGCCGGCAACAATGATATACACCTGAAAGTGGTTACATCAGAAGGTTGTGAAGCAGAAGCCACCAAAACCATACAGGTATTTGCAGCGCCGGAAGCTACGGTGACGCCTTCTGTGTTGTCGGTATGTGAAGGCAATGCCATCACCTTCACCGCCAGTGCTTCCTACTCGGCGCCGGTGGCCGTGAAAGACTGGTACTGGGATTTTGGCAATGGCACCACGGCCACACCTGCCACCAATGATCCTATAACGGTGCAGTTCGACAACTACGGCACCTTCACGGTAAAACATGTGGCCAAGATCAGTGATTTGTGCGTGAGCGATACAGCTACTACTACCGTTACCATATATGCGAAACCCAACCCCGGCTTTAGCTATCCCGCCGGATGTTTGCCGGAAGATGGCAATGTGCAGTTCAACGACGCCACCACGGTTCCCGACCAGCAAACCATTGTTACCTGGAGCTGGAACTTTGGCGATCCCAATGCCAACGCGGGCAATCCCAATACGTCAGACCTGCAGAACCCCACGCATACCTATTCCAATTTTGGCAATTACGATATTCAACTGGCCGTTACCACCGACCAGGGTTGCGCCAGCGACACGACTGTAAATGCCGTGTTCAATGTAAGCCCGCACATCACCTATGATCCGCTGGGCGAAGTGTGCGAAAACGCACCCACACCGGTATTGGTGAATACCGCCGTTGTAACGAACGGTGTAGCCGGCACCGGCGTATACCGCGGTCCCGGCACGGATGCAGCGGGCAATTTCAACCCGGCAGTAGCAGGTCCCGGTTTGCACAAGATCTATTATGACTTTACTTCTACCGGTGGCTGTATCATTACCGACAGCAGCACCATCCTGGTTCATGCCAAACCACAACCGGCCTTTACATTTTCGCCGGACAATGGATGTTTACCGGCCAATGGCCTGGTGCTGTTTACCAACACCACCACTATAGCAGATTTACAGACTATAGCATATGCGTGGAACTTTGATGATCCCAATGCCAACGCGGGCAATCCCAATACTTCCATCGTAGCCGACCCGCAACACTATTTCGGGGAAGGCGTGTACGATATCGGACTGGTGGCCACCTCTGAGTTTGGCTGTGCGGAGGATACAGTGATCACGGTTACCTTCAGCGTTACGCCCGACATTGATTTTGCTCCGGTGCCGGCTGTATGTGAAAGCGTGGAAGGCACCATCCTGATCAATACCGCCGTGGTGACCAACAATGTAAGTGGTACCGGCAGTTACCGCGGACCTGCCATTGATGCGGCCGGTAATTTCAGTCCGTCTGCGGCCGGTGCAGGACAACACAAGATCTATTATGATTACACTTCAACGGGTGGTTGTACCGCTACTGACTCCATTATGGTAGAAGTATACCCGAAACCCAATGTGGAATTTACCTTCGGCACCGGATGCTTACCTACCGATGGCCTGGTAACCTTTGTGAACAACAGTTCTATTGCCGGCGGCGAACCGCTGACCTATAGCTGGAACTTTGGCGATCCCAATGCCAATGCCGGCAACCCGAATACATCTGATTTACCAAATCCCACCCATATTTATGCAGAAGGTGTGTATAATATTCAGCTTAATGCTCAATCCGCCAACGGCTGTGCAGCAGACACCACCATTGTGGCAACCTTTAGCGTTACCCCACAACTGGCCTGGGATGCTCTGGCAGCTGTATGTGAAAGCGTGCCGGGTACCGTATCGCTGGCATCGGCAACGGTTACCAACAATGTTGCCGGTACCGGTGTGTACAGCGGCACGGCCATAGATGCGGCCGGCAACTTCTCGCCCTCCATGGCGGGAGACGGCACCCATGACCTGCTGTATACCTATACTTCTTCCGGCGGATGCGTGAGCACCATTGCGCAAACCGTGGTGGTGCATCCGAAACCCGATGCTTCGTTTACTGTTAACAGTGATATCTGTATTGATCAGTCGGCAACCATCACCGACCAAAGCACCGTTTCTTCCGGCTTCATTGCCGCCTGGAACTGGGACTTCGGCGATGGCACCACGGCCAATAACACCAATAACAATCCGTTCAACCGCACCTGGGCTGCCTATAATACCTATACCATCCGGCTGACCGCCATCAGCGACAACGGCTGTTTTGATGAAACCAGCCAACAGGTAGTGGTGCATCCGCTGCCGGTGGCCGCCATCGGATTGCCGGCAGGCGTTTGTATGCCGGGAGGACAGGCGCAATTCACCAACCTCTCCACCGTGGCCGATAACTCCGCCATGACCTGGACCTGGGATTTTGGTGATGGCAGTGCCGGTTCATCAGCAGCGGAACCCATGCATACCTATGCATCCGTGAACAGCTATACCGTTACCCTCACCGCCACTTCCGCTTTTGGTTGTGTAAACTCGACCTCGGCTGTGCTGGATGATTTCTATGATAAACCCATTGCTGATTTTGCCGTAGCACCTGATGTATTGTGCCAGGGCACAGAAAGCGTATTCAGCAACCTTAGCACCGCGCCCAACAGTACGGTGACCGGTTATCAGTGGGTATTTGGCGATGGCACTACTTCTGACCAGGCCAACCCCGTGAAAGAATATGCATTGCCCGGACGGTATGACGTAACCTTAACCGTTACCAATGCGGTGGGTTGCCAATCGGATGCCGTAAGCAAACCGGTGACCGTATACCTGCAGCCGGTGATTGATGCAGGACCATCCTTTGTAGTACCACAAGGAACAGTAGTGAGATTCAATCCGACCGTGAACGACAGCACCACGGTACAATTTACGTGGAGCCCTGGTGGCGCATTGTCTGATCCGAATGCACTTCGTCCCACGCTGGAAGCTTTGTATGATGGCACTTACCAGCTCACAGCGGTGGGAGAGGGCAACTGTACAGCAACTGATTTCATCACCGTCCAGATCCTGAAGCCGGTGAACGTACCCAATGCATTCTCCCCGAACGGAGATGGCATTAATGATACCTGGCTCATCCGGAACCTGTCTGATTACCCTGGTTGTACCGTTGAAATATTTAACCGCTACGGGCAGCGGGTATTCTACTCCTCCGGTTATCCTAAACCGTGGGATGGAACCTTTAATGGTAAGCCTTTGCCGGTGGCCACTTACTATTACGTCATTCACCTGAAGAACGGCTTTGCGCCCATTACCGGTTCCGTGACGATAGTGAGGTAACAACAAACCAAACAACCATTCAAAATTGATAACACAATAAACCAAACTGCAATGAGAACAATTATCTTACTGTTACTGGTGGCCGGCCTTTTCAGCAACGGAGTAAAGGCCCAGGTAGATCCTCATTTCTCGCAGTATTATGTATATCCGTCGTGGTTGAATCCGGCACTGACAGGCGCATTTGACGGTGACTACCGCGTATCGGGTATCTACCGTACTCAATGGGGTAATATCAGCAGTCCATTCGCCACTGCAGGATTAGCTGCAGAATTCACTACCGAAAAGAACTCCAATTTTGGTATCAGTGTGCTGAATCAACGTGCAGGCGATGGCGGCTACAACTATACAACCGCTTACGGAAGTTTTGCCTATACCGGCGTTCGCTTTGGCGCCCTGGAAACGCATCGCGTGGTAATGGGTATTCAGTTGGGCATTATCCGTCGCGGTATCAATCCTTCCAAACTCACGTTCGGTGATCAGTGGAATCCCATTACGGGTTACAATCCCGGCAATGCCACACTCGAATCATTCAGCAGAACTTCTGCCACCTCTATTGATGCAGGAGCAGGTATTTTATACTACGATGCAGCACCGGGCAAGAAAGCCAACCTGTATGGCGGCTTCTCGGTATCGCACCTTACCCGTCCCGACGACAAATTCACAGAAACCGGCAATGCCAGGATCCCGATGCGCTACACCTTCCATGCCGGTGTACGCCTGACGCTTTCTGACATGTTCAGCCTTACACCCAATGCCCTGTACCTGTACCAGGGTAAGGCGCAGGAAAAAATGGTCGGCGCATATGGCCAGCTCAAAGCAGGTCCTGCCACCGATATCATGCTGGGCGCCAACTACCGGTTTGATGATGCCATTTCTCCCTATGTAGGTTTTATGCACAATAACCTCATGCTGGGTGTGAGCTATGACGTGAACACCTCAGACCTGGGTAAAATGGTAAATGGCACCAACAGTTTCGAGATCACATTATCATTTATCGGAAGGAAATCGGCCCGTACACCAGAGGTTGAATTCGTTTGTCCGAGATTGTAAGTTTGGTATAAAACCAATCCGGACCATCTGTGATTAACCAGGCAAACCAACATTATCGGTTTTCAAAATATTCATCATGAAGAAAGTAATGCTCATAGCCGTCGTACTGATCGGGGCCACCACCAGCCGGGCGCAGTTTGTGTATGACTATCTCAGGGCGGCTGACAATTATTTCAAAAAAGCAGACTATTATTCTGCCGCACAGTATTATGAAAAATACCTCAACGCCAACCCGGTGAAGATGCGGCAGGAAGAATACAAACCTTATACGGTTAGGACAACCACCAGCAAGAAAAAAAATTCGCAGTTGAGCAGCAGACAGCAGGCGGTGTACCAGCTCGCAGAAAGCTACCGCCTGCTTCATTACCCTGCCAAAGCAGCACCCTGGTACCAGGAAGCCGTGGAGTTTGATAAGGAGCAATTCCCGCTGGCGCGCTTTCACTATGCCACCGTACTGCGGGCACTGGAAAAATATGAAGAAGCCGAGAAAGCTTTCATCAGCTTCCTCGATGAATATAAAACAGATGACGCGTACAGCGAGGCTGCACGCAAAGAGATTCTCAGCCTGCGCTTTGTACGTTCCGAGCTGAAGAAAAAAGATTTGAAACTTTATACCGTTAAAAAAGCGGATGCCCTGAACAGCGACGGCGCCAACTATGCAGCCGTATGGCTCAATGATAACACGCTGTTGTTCACTTCCACCCGTCCCGACAGCACTGCCGGTAAGAATGCCGTGCATACCAACCGCATTTACCAGGCTGCTTATGCTGAAGGCGCCATCACCAATGTGACCCGCGCCGGTCTGCCCCAGGCAAACAATGTGCACCAGGGCGTAGTTAGTTTATCGCCCGACCGCAAACACCTGTTCCTCACCCGGTGGACTACTGCCGGCGATAAGAACAATTCGACTATCTATGTCAGTGAGTGGACGGAAGCCGGATGGAGCGAACCCGTTCCCGCCGATGCCATCATCAATGCCGAAGGCGCCAATGCTCAACAACCCTTTGTAATGCCTGACGGCAAATATTTACTATATGCCAGCGACAAGCCCGGCGGCTTTGGCGGCTTTGACCTGTACGCCGCAGAACTGGGCCCCGATGGGAAACCCATTCGTTCCTTCAACCTCGGCAACGTAATCAATACGCCGGGCGACGAACAGGCGCCTTATTACCATGCCGCATCAGGCACCCTGGTGTTCTCTTCCAACGCACGCATTGGTATGGGCGGCTTTGATTTCTACTACAGCAAAGGCAGCATTGATAAATGGGAAGAACCGGTTAACTTCGGCTATCCCGTTAACTCGGTGAAAGACGATATTTATTTTGTGAGCCGTGGCGGCGCCAAAAATATCCTCGAAGATGTATTCCTCAGTTCCGACAGGATGGCTGAATGTTGTCTCGAAATGTTTTACCTGAAGAAAGTAAGACCAATGAGACAAATCAGCGGTATGGTGGTGGCCTGCGACAACGAAACGCCTATCAAGGGCGCAGTGGTAAGGATTGTTGACACCATCAACAATGTGACCGTGTTCAGCCATGTAACCGGCGAAGACGGCCGTTACACATTCCGTGTGGAAGACTACCAGCCGTTGAAAGCCATTGCTTCTTCCGATGGATTTGAAACAGGCTCGCTGCACTTCAATGCGCCTGCCGATATAGAAGCAGAAAGCCTTACCAACCCGGCGCTTTGCCTGGTGAAAATAGTACCTGAGGTAGATGAAGTGATTGTGATGGACAATGTGTACTACGACTATGATAAATACGTGCTGAAAGAAGAATCCTATCCTTCGCTGGATAAGATCGTCGAGATGCTGAATGAAAATCCGACCATGGAGATTGAGGTATCAGCGCATACGGACGGCAGAGGTACTGATGCCTACAACCAGAAACTGTCTGAACTGCGTGCGAAGAGCGTAGTGGATTACCTCATCAGCAAGGGTATTGCCAAAAACCGTCTGCAGGCGAAAGGGTACGGTGCTTCCATGCCGATTGCGCCCAATACCAACCCCGACGGTTCCGACAATCCTGAAGGCAGAGAGAAAAACCGTCGTACAGAATTCAAGGTGTTAAAGAAATAGAAGACAGCAACATTGAACAGGGAAAAGGAAGAAGGCTGAAGCCGGTTCACCGGCTTCTCCTTCTTTCTTGCTTGTTCCATGCTTTCTTCCAATAAAATCGTTGCAGTATGAAAACGCTACTTACTTCACTGTTGGCTTCGCTTTGTGGTTTGACTGTGATGGCGCAGCAAAAGCCGCATTATACGCAGTACATACTGAATCAGTATATCGTGAACCCGGCCATAACGGGCATTGAGAATTATACGGACATCAAATTGAGTCACCGTCATCAATGGACCGGTATACAGGATGCGCCCGTTACCACCTATTTCACCATACACACGCCCATTGGCAAAAGCGATGAGCGTACCACGCCCACATCCTTCAGTCCTTCCGGGGAAAATCCGCGCGGACAGGCCTATTGGGAAAGTTATACCGCCGCAGAACCGCATCATGGCGTCGGACTGCAGATCATCAACGACCGCACAGGCCCGTTGAATAATTTCGGCGCTTATATCACCTATGCCTATCATATCGGGTTAAGTGCCAGAACAAGCCTGGCAGCAGGCTTTGGCGCCGGCATCAACAACCTCAGCCTGAACGGCAATAAACTGAACTTTGATGTGCCGGTGGACCCGGCGGTGAACAGCAGCGGCGTTATCAACCGCATCCGGCCCGATTTTATGGCCGGCTTATATCTGTATTCAGCTGATTATTTTGTTGGCCTCTCCGCTCAACAGATCATTCCGCTGAAAGTGGCCTTTACCGGCGAAGAAGTGGGAACGGTAAAAGGAAAAACAGTACCGCACCTGTTTGCTACGGCAGGCTATCGTTTCTTATTGGGCGACGACTTCAATTTCATACCTTCTGTAATGGTGAAATACATTGATCCGCTGCCGGTGCAGACGGACATCAATGCCAAACTGCAATACCGCGATTTCTTGTGGGTGGGCGCCAGCTTCCGTACGGAAGATGGTTTTGCAGGCATGGCGGGTATCAATATCAGCAACACGTTGAACATCGGGTATGCTTACGACTATACCATTTCAGGGCTGAACAATTTTGCCAGGGGAACCCATGAAATTCTGATCGGTGTGATGCTGGGGAACTCTTACGGTGACTGGTGTCCGAAGAATGTGTGGTAAGTTTGCATGAATTTTGGCAGTAAATGCTTTACATTCGCTTTTGTTTACCACTCACATACCAAAAACAAAGGCAATGCGATTGAAATTACTGTCCCTGGTTTTATCCGTTCTGATTGTTGCTACCACAGCCATCGGCCAGCAATTGATTGTTGGCTCCTACAATCTCCGTTACGACAACCGCCGCGACAGCGGTAATCTCTGGGAACAGCGGGCGCCTTATGTGGCCGCGCTCATCCGCTTTCATGAGTTTGATGTGCTGGGCACCCAGGAAGGCATGAAGCATCAGCTGGACCAACTGGCCGGTTCCCTTGAAGAGTATGCCTGGTATGGCAAAGGACGCGATGACGGAAAAGATAAAGGAGAATTCTCCGCCATCTTTTATAAGAAGAACAAATTCCGTGTACTGAAAAGCGGCGACTTCTGGTTATCGCCCACTCCGGAAAAACCGGGTCCCGGCTGGGATGCCAACCTCAACCGCATCTGCAGCTGGCTGCAACTGGAAGAAAAAGCCACGAAGAAGAAATTCTTTGTGTTCAACGTGCACTACGATCACCAGGGCGTGCAGGCCCGCGAAGAAAGCAGCAAACTCATTCTGCAAAAAATACGCGCCATTGCCGGAAACAATCCCGTAATACTGACCGGCGATTTCAATGGCGATCACCAAACCTCCTGGTACCAGGCGCTGGCCAACAGCGATGTGTTGAAAGACAGTTACACGCTGGCGAAAGACCCTTACGCCAACAATAATTCCTTCAATGGCTGGAATCCCCGTCCGGATATGAAAAGCAAAAGTTTCATTGATCACGTATTTATCAGCAAAGCCTTCGAACCGGTTAAATGGGGATTGTTAACAGACACGTACTATGGCAGATATCCCAGTGATCATTTTCCTGTGTTGGTAAAGCTGCAATGGAAATAACAAATGGTCGTGAACCAGGATGGATAAGCATTTTCTTATCAATCCTGGTTCATAAATCTTTATTCGCATTCTTCGTCTCTTCCTTCTCATAAATGAATCGCACTCTTGCCGATTTGGTGGCGGTAGAAGAAAGGAACAAATGATACTGTTTCGCACCTGCCGTTACCACCAGCAGCGCGGTGTTGGGTGGAATGCTTCCCAGGTTCTCTGCAATCATTTCCACTTCGCAAAACGGGTTGTGCAGGTCTACGCGAATGGTAGTAGTGGCCGGTTCTGCGGTTAATTTCTGGTGACTGAGCACCACCTGTTTGTTGACGAGCACGGTGATGGAATCGCCGTCAATCTCGGCATTGTCGTAAAAATCAAGGCGGATGACGCCGGTATCTACTTTTATTTCGGGAATTTCCTTGAAGGCAGACTCTTTGATGCGCGTAAGCACGATGGTGCCCGGACCGCAATTGGTATTGGTATGCTGGATATTGCCTACCCAGTCGCCCATGAGGGTTTCCACATCGCCTTCCCTGCTGTACACCAGTTCATACTCTTTGATGCAGATGACGCAGTGATAGGGAATCTGCCAGGTGGTGACAATATTCTCGTGCAGCTTCAGCTTTTTCTGTTCAGGATCGTAGCGGCCGTTGAATTTTTTCTTGACGTAATAATAGATGTTCTGGTAGTGGTAGGAATCGCCGGTGATCTCATTGCCGTTGATGCGGATCTGCAGTTCGATATTGTTTTCGGGAAAGCAACCGGTCATGGTGAGCCGTCCCTTCCAATAGCCATTCAGGTCCTGGGCCCGCGCCAGGGAACCACACCACAGAAGCCCGGCTATGAGTAAGCAGCGCATCACAACAGAAGTTAAGACTATTTCTTTGTACCGAAATGTGAAAATTGGTCAACGGCATGGAAAAGGACTGCCTGCAGGGGAGTGGGAGATTGCTATATGATATGCAGGTAAATATTGTGCCGCGGTGCGATGTTGGTTTTGCGGAGGGAGAAACGATGGTACTTCTCGTACCCCAGTAATTTATTCGCCCAGGGTATAAAATACCTGAAATTCGGCGCATCGGTATGCCCGCCATCGTGCTGGCGCCAGCCCAGATGTCCATCCAACAGCCCGGTGAGCACCGGCGGCATTTTTTCAGTTAAATAATTATTGGACAGGCCCAGGTCTTTTGCGCCCAGCAATTTATATGCGGAGCCGGCGGCCACCGTCGCCATCCAGCTGCCCTGCTGATCGAGCCAGCGGGCATCGCCTTTTTCCGGGATGCCATAACTGATGAATAGGGGCCGCGGCGCCGCCATGGCGATCAATTGATGCGCATCTACCGGTAAGTCACAACCGCTTTTGCTGCCCGTGGCGCCTGCAGCAGCGCCATATTTTAAATAGTTGCCTGCCATCCAGTGATACTCACCACTGCCGGTAAGATTTTCCACGGCTTCGCCAAACACGCGGCGGTGCAAGGTAGCGCCGCCTTTGCCCGAAGAACCGATCAGCCCGATGGCGAAACGCGGTTCAAAGGCCATCGTCACCAATGCCGCTTTGCCATAGCGCGATACGCCTTCAATGCCTACCATTTTGGCGTTTACCAGTGTGTCGGTCTCCAGGTAGTCAAGCGCACGTGCAGCTCCCCAGGCCCAGGCGCGCAGGGAGCCCCAGTCGTCGGGTTTGCGGGGTTGGCCTTTGTTCACCAGGCCGATAATGCCACGGGTAAGTCCGGCGCCATGATCGGCCTGGATGCTCGCGGGGTCCAGGATAGCATAGCCCCAGCCAGCAGCGATCAGCTGTTCCGTGGGAGAAGGCTCGCCGGCAGGAGGCGGACCAAAAGGGAACGTGCTGGTGCGGGTAAGGGGATTGTACGCGGGATATTGCTCAAACACCGCCTTCAACGCCGGCTGTTCTTTTACCAGCAACGATTTCAGGGCGGCGTTGATCTGCTCCATTTGTTCAGGGTTCGGTTGCGCAGGATTCGGAAAATTGGGACGGCCAAACAGGATTAGTACCGGCACAGGGCCTTTCACATTCATTGGTATCACCAGGATCATGTTGATCTCCACGTTGATCAGCGGGTAAGCGCTGTTATCTACGCGGCCAGTCAGTTGGCGTGCGAGCACGGGGGTGAAACCGACAAACTCGCGGTCGGTGATCCTGACGCTCCAGGTCACTTTGGGAATATTTTGGGGCAGGCGTCCATACACTTCGCGTTCAAACAATTCCGCAATTTCGGGTCGCCGCTGTTGCCACCATTGTTGCGGGGTGGTCACTTTTTTTCCGTTGGCAGTGGTTAACAGGTCGGGCAGTTGCGGACAGGGATTGGCTTTGGACGCATCATAGTTGGCATGGTTGGGGGCGGATTCATTGCCACTGGGGCCGGGACGCAGTTGTGTGATGCCTAACTGCTGCAACATATGGGCATGGTCCTGCTGCGTGGTAAAGGTAACTGGTTGCGGAAACCGGCTGGTATCTGCCACGGATGTTTGGGCTGTTGCAAACAGGCAGGCGCCAAAGGCAGAGAAAAGGCAAAGCAGTTTTTTCATACGTAAGTCTGGTGAAGAAAAGAAAGGATACTTAATGCAACCGATTGCACAATTTAACGGTTTTGGAGGATAAACGGAGCTAAAGGATGACGGTGAAAGGGGAGAAGAGAAATACTATTTTATTAGTTATCTGCGCTATTGAAGCCGGTATGGAGCGCTCACTGCTTTTGTAATTGCCGCTATATATTTATTGCAAACAGCTGCTTACCGCCAACGCATCTCCACTACAAGCCGGAAACACCAGCAATGATCCGGGCATTATCCACCCAGCACTATCCCCAACTGCAACAATCTGACCACATTATGATACAATTTGAATACAACCCCTGCCATCCATTCGCGTACTTTACACGTCTTATCGGTAAAATTATTTGTAATGGAAAAGCGATTGCGGCAAGACACCACCAACCACCAACCAACAAACCGGTTCTCCACGGCCGACAACCGACATGGCTACCGGTGATAACTATACGAAAAATGACGCCATCCATGCAGGTATAGCCATGTTCTCTTCCAACCCTGCAATTTTATTTCAACAAAAAATAAGACATGAGCAAACGGACACTTTTCGCAGCAATGATGCTGATGGGATTTACAGCGGCAAAGGGGCAACAGAAAGCACCGGCGTACCCGCTCATTACGCACGACCCTTATTTCAGTATTTGGTCGTTTACAGATAAGGTAAATACTTCCACCACCCGCCACTGGACCGGCGAAGACCATTCCCTCATCGGCATGATCAAGGTGGATGGCAAAACATACCGCCTCTTCGGACAGGAGTCTAAAAACTACCAACCGGTGCTGCCCGTTGGAGAAGAAAAAAGTTATACGGCACGCTATACTACTTCCCGGCCGGTCAACAACTGGTACGAGGTGGACTTCAATGATAAAGACTGGAAAACCGGCAGCGGTCCCTTTACGCTTCCATATAATAAGGTAGGCACCGCCTGGGAAACAAGAGAAATCTGGATTCGCAGAACCTTCACCCTCGATAACACTAACCTGGAACAGCTCGCGCTTACCATCAAACACGATGATAACGCCGCCGTATACCTGAACGGTAAAGAAATTTACCGCCACAACGGCGTGGTGAGCAAATGGCGGTATGATGAACTGAAAGAAGAAGTACGCAAACAACTGGTAAAAGGCACCAACGTGCTGGCCATCCATGCTGTGAACACCGGTGGACTGGCCTATATTGATGCCGGTTTAGCGGTAGAAATCAAAAGCGATCCCGCAAAGGCCATAGCCATCGCGCAACAAAAACAGGTGGAGATCAACGCTACGCAAACCATTTACCATTTCACCTGCGGACCGGTGGATGCACGTGTAACCTTTACCTCCCCGCTGCTGTTGCAGGACCTGCGCCTGTTATCGCGTCCCGTGTCGTACATCACGTACCATGTAAAGGCCAATGACAACAAAACACATGAAGTAGAAGCTTACTTCGGCGCGTCCGGCACCATTGCCACCAATAGCGCAGCACAGGCGCTGGAAGCTACCAACTATAAATCGGGCGGATTGAAGATTTTGAAAGTGGGCACCAAAGAGCAAAATGTATTGGGCAAAAAAGGGGATGACCTCCGGATTGACTGGGGCTATTTCTATGTAGCAGCACCGGAAGCCGCCCTGCAGTATGTGTCTGACCCGGCTGCTGCGGTATCATCCTTTGCCGGCGATACCAAACCGGTCAAGACTTTGTTATCCGGCTCCGGATTATTCCTGAATACTTCCGTTTCCCTCGGTAAAGTAGGTACTACGGAAAAGCAACAGGTATTCCTGGCAGGCTACGATGATCTCTATTCCATCCAGTATTTCCATACCAATCTGCAACCCTGGTGGAAAACAGAATACAACACCACAATAGAAAAAGAACTGGCTGCTGCTTACAAAAATTATAATTCGGTTATACAACAATGTGAGCAGTTCAATCAAAAAATGTATGCCGATCTTTTACAGGCAGGCGGCAAATCCTATGCGGAATTGTGTGTGCTCGCTTACCGGCAAAGCATTGCCGCGCACAAACTGGTGAAAAGTCCGCAGGGAGAAATCCTGTTCCTCTCCAAAGAGAATTTCAGCAACGGTTCCATCAACACGGTGGATGTTACATATCCTTCCGCGCCGTTGTACCTGGCTTACAATCCCGATCTGCTGAAGGGCATGCTGAACGGCATTTTCTATTATACCGAAAGCGGCAAATGGACCAAACCCTTTGCTGCGCATGACCTGGGCACCTATCCGCATGCCAATGGCCAGACCTATGGCGATGATATGCCCGTGGAAGAGTCCGGCAACATGATCATCTTAACAGCAGCCATTGCCAAAGCAGAAGGCAATGCTTCCTATGCCGCCAAACACTGGAACACTTTAACCCGGTGGGTGAACTTCCTGGTGACGGACGGTTTCGATCCCGCCAACCAATTGTGCACCGACGATTTTGCCGGTCACCTGGCGCGCAATACCAATCTGTCTGTAAAAGCCATCGTGGGTATTCAATGTTATAGCATGCTGGCGGATATGCTGGGCCATAAAGATGTGGCTACGCGATACAACGATATCGCCCGCAATATGGTACAACGCTGGATGCAGATGGCCGATGATGGCGATCACTACACGCTCGCTTTCGGCAAGGCCAATACCTGGAGCCAGAAGTACAATCTTGTATGGGATAAAGTATTGGGACTCGATCTTTTCCCGGCAGAAGTGTATGAAAAGGAATTGAAATTCTACCTCACGCAACAGAAAACCTATGGGCTTCCGCTCGACAGCCGGAAAACCTATACCAAGAGCGACTGGATTTTGTGGACCGCAACCTTGGCTGAAGACAACACTGTATTTGCTGCTTTGGTAGAACCCGTTTACAAATACGCTCTTGAAACCACCTCACGGATACCCTTAAGCGATTGGCATGAAACTACCAACGGCAAACAGGTAGGTTTCCAGGCCAGGAGCGTAGTAGGAGGGTATTATATGAAATTATTACGCGAAAAAATGAACGGCAACAAAGTAGCCAACCGGAATCATTAAGACACACAGAGGCACAGCGGCACAGCGCAACACAGCGCCGCTGTGCCTCAATATTAACTATCCCACCGGTATCGCACACTTAAAAATATTATACTTGCCATCCGTACTATATTCCAGGCTCCCCTTATGCAATAACGCAATAGATCTTGCCAGCGACAACCCGATACCCGTGCTCTCATACAACCGGCTGTTGCCCGCACTGTAAAAAGCATCGAATATATGGTGCCGTTCCTGCTCCGGCACAATCTTCCCGTCATTGGATACTTTGATGATCACTTCCTGTCCCTTCCCGTCCTGCCGCGCCGTGGTATACACTTCCAGCAACGTATTGATGTGACAATATTTAATCGCATTATCCAGCAGATTCCCAATGATCTTCATCATCCCATCCGTATCCACATTGCAGATCACCGGTTCATCCGGCAGATAACATACATATTGAATGCCCCGCTTTTCCGCCTTCGGTTGAAAATTCTGGTATACTTCCTTCACAATGGCCACAATATCCCGCGGTTCCGTGTGCAGCATATAACTGCCGGACTCCACTTTCTGAAAATCCAGTAACTGGTTGGTGAGCGTCAGCAGCCGGTCGGTGTTCTTATTCATGATGGTCACCTCGTGCCGGATATCCGGAATTCTTTCTACCGATTTGAAAATTTTATCCATCGGCGCCTTGATCAGGGTGAGCGGCGTACGGATCTCATGCGCTACGCGGGTGAAGAAATCAATTTTCTGCTGGTACAGTTCTTTCTCCTTGTTCAGCGTAAATATTTCCATCCGGCGCAGCTGCTTTTCGCGATTGCGGTTATAAAAGAACCGCGCAATGAAGTAGATCAGCGTAGCCAGCAACACGGCATAGATCAGCCACGCCACGCGCGTTTGCCAGAACGGCGGCGTGATGGTAACTGTAAGCGATTTTTCATTCGCCATCCAGTCGCCGTCGCTGTCGGTGGATTTTATTTTGATCACATAGGTGCCCGGCGACAAATTATTAAAATGGATGCGCCTGTTCTTGCCAATAAAATTCCAGTGATTGTCCATGCCATCCAGCATATAGGCATATTCAATATTATCCGGCGCCGTATAACCCAGCGAAGCAAAATCCAGGCTGAACGTTGCCCGGTTATGCGGCAGCGTGATCTGGTTGCTGTTGAGAATATAATTTTCAGAAAACGTATAGGGCGAATTGGTGGACACTTCCTTATCATATACCCGCAGTCTTGTAAAAAAGACCGGCGGCACATAACCACTGCCCTCCATGCGACCGGGATTGAACCGCACAAAACCTTTCAATCCGCCCAAATAAATATTGCCTGCTGTGTCTTTAAACGCCGATCGGTGATTGAACTGGTTGCTCAGCAAGCCATCACTTTTGCGGAAAACCTTTACCAGCTGGTGCAGCGAATCAATCAGCGCCAGTCCTTTCGATGTCGTCACCCATATATTACCGTTAGTATCCTGTAGGGTACTGTGCACCATATCGCTGGGCAGGCCCGATGCCGTATTGTACGCTATCACCTGTTGCGTGGGCAGCGACACGCGGAACAGGCCCGATACCGTACATACCCACAGGATGCTGTCTTTCTCTACCATAAAATTCACCACCCGCGTTTCATTGAACAGGGTGCCGCCATTGTAGGGAATGTGCAGTGGTTCAATCTCCCCGTTCTTCCGGCAAAACACGCCGCTGTCGTGCGTGCCGATCCAGATGCGCCCGCTGTCGTCTTCCAGAAAGGCGGAATAAAAAGTATGCTGGGGCAGTCCCGGTACAAGGTTGAACCGTTGGCGCGCCGGGTCAAAAGTATAAATGCTGTTGGAGGTGCATACCCATATATCACCCTTGCGTGTTTTGTAGAGGATGTTGATATAATTACTGTTCAATCCATTGGCAGCACCGGCTACATGGTGTTGCAGAATTGACTGCGTACGCAGGTCCATGATGTATAACCCATTTTCAAACGTACCGATATACAGGCGGTCGCCGTCGGCCAGCAGTCCGTGAATATTGGTAGGCAGGGCAGCCAGGCTTCCTTTGCTGTCAATACAATTGAAGAAGCGTTGCGTCACCGGATCAAACCGGCTCAGTCCTTTGTCTTCCGTACCGATCCATAGTTTTCCATATTTATCCTGTACTATTTCCCGCACCACGCTGCCGCGAATGGAAATGACATCGGTTTGCGGAAAGAATTTTTCAAACTGCACCAGGTGGTTCGGAAAATAATTGATGCCGCCGAAATAAGTACCGGCCCAGATGCCGCCTTCCTTGTCGCGGCACAGGGAATACACGGCATTGTCGCTGAGTGAATAGCTGTCGCCGGTTACTTTATAAAAATGACGCACACTGTCCGGGTCCCTGTTCAGGATAAACAATCCCGCTTCCGTTCCTATCCAGTATTCTTTGGGCGAAACGCGCAGGATGGTGCGCACATAAGGTTCGTCTTTCGTGGCAGGCGTTAAGGATACTGCCGTCCAGTGTTGCTTCGTGGCATCAAATTGCATCAACCCAGCCAGCGAAGTTCCGATCAGCAACGTGTTGCCCGTATATTCACAAATGGCATGAATGGTATTGGCGGTGCGGTTAACGGCCGGCGCCGGGAAATAAGCAAATGTTTTGGTGCGCGGGTCCAGGCGGGCCAGTATGCCGTTGGCGCAACCCAGCCACACTAAATTGCCGCTGCTGCGGCACAGGGTGGTAATGGTGGGTCGTGCTGCCCGATGCTGTTCGGATACTTCTTTTGTGCTGCTAACGTATTGGTATAACCGCGAATTTTCTACAAACCATACATTATTGTCCGCATCGCTTTCAATATTTCTCACCCATTTGCCCTGCGTGCCTTTCAACCGTGTAAACGATTCATCTTTCGGATCATAATAATAGAGTCCCTTGCTGGCGCCTACCCATAATGTGCCATTGGCATCCTGGTGCAAACAGAAGATGGCATTGCTGGCCGCGCCCTGCGCCGCTTCCTGGTCAAAGCGGAAGAGTTTGAATTCATAACCATCAAAGCGGTTCAGTCCGTCGGGCGTACCAAACCACAGGAATCCATCCTTGTCCTGCAGGATGGCAATCACGGAATTGTTGGACAAACCGCTTTCAATTTCATAATGTCTGAAATAAACAGTTTGTCCATCAACGTATTGGAGCAAGGGGAGGAGCAGCACGGTTAGTAACAGTCGTATCATCAGGCCCGGCAGTTTTTCCAAATTTGAAACAAAATGGTCCGTTTTTGCTTCAAAAGTAATTAACGCTTTGTTAACACCCTTGTATTTTTGATTACACTAACCCTGACTGCTTAACGATTGTATATGAAATTAAACATTGCCAATCTATTTACGAGGGGCTTGCCTGTTGTGACCTTTCTGATCTTTGTATTTATAGCCTGTAAAAAAGACACTGTTTCCTCCATCAAAGGCACGCCCTACGATCCCTCCAAACCGGTAACCGTGCACCGCTTTACTCCCGACAGCGGAGGGGTGGCCACCCAGTTGCTCATCTACGGATCAAATTTTGGAAATGATACTTCTATTGTAAAAGTGTATGTGAACGGCGTGCGTGCGCCGCTCATCGGCATGAACGATACCGCTATTTATGTAATCGTGCCTTCCAAGGCAGGTACCGGCGACGTAAAAGTGGTCATTGGCAATGGCGACACGCAGCAGGAAGTTGTTGGACCCCAACCCTTCACGTACATATTCCAGCCCTACGTGGGCACGCTGGCCGGGTTTACCGACAAAGACGGCAAAACGGCCATTGTGGATGGGCCCATTGATAAGGCCCAGTTTGAAGAACCTTACTGGCTCTGCTTCGACAATGAAAAGAATATTTATTTGCTGGAAGAGTACCGGGGCCTGCGGTTCATCAACAAAGACCTTACAGAAGTAAAAACTATCTGGCGAACGGGTAACGGTCTGGACAGACCGAGAACCTTATCGTTCAATCCTACTTTCGATACGCTGTACATCACCAATGACCAATGGGACTGGAACGGGCTGAGTACGGCAATAGGCACCAAGGGCGACAATTTTGCCCGCTGGACTTCGCTCATTTACAGCAAGACTACGAACGGCGGCGCCGCCCACCCGCAAACAGGCGACTATTTCTTCAACGCCTATGACAACGGCGCTATATACTATTACGACAGAGCCGCCAGGGTAGTAAGAGAACTGTTTCGCATCGGTGATGTTGGCTGGGAGTTCAATATTCAATTTGCTCCCAGTGGCGATTTTGCCTACATCGTAGTCGTAAACCAGCACTATATACTCAAAGCCAATTACAACAGAACTACCGGCCTGCTGGAAACGCCTGTACATTTTGTAGGAGGAAGAAGAAGCTCCGGTTATAACGATGGCGTGGGCACAGATGCCCGGTTCAGGGAACCGCACCAGGGCGCTTTTGACGAAGATGATAATTTTTATGTGTGCGACAGGATGAACCACGTTATCCGCAAGATCACGCCCGAAGGCGTAGTAAGCACCTTTGCCGGCCGTCCCGGCCAATGGGGCTATTCCGACGGCGCCCTGCGCGATGCACAGTTCGACCGGCCGCATGGCATTATCTACGACAAAGAAACTGGCACCTTCTACGTAGCCGACCAGAAGAACCGTCGCATCAGAATTATCAGTACAGAATAACCCAGAACACCAAATAATGAAGCGTTATATATCCATTCTACTGCTTTGGCTGGGCAGTTACATGACTGCTGACGCCCAGGAAAATATTCAGGTAAGCGGCACCGTTACCGACGAGACCAATATGCCGCTTGTTGGCGTAAGTGTGGCCATCAAAGACCGCGTGGGCGGTGGCACCATGACCAATGAACGGGGACAATACACCGTTGAAACAGAACCCTACAGCACGCTGATCTTCTCACACGTGGGTTTCGCGCCGCAGGAAATCAAGATCACAACCAAAAGAGTGCTGAATGTGGTATTGAAACGGGCCGACTCCAGCGTACTGACGGACGTAATCATTACCGCCGCCGGTCCGCAGAAGAAAGTCACCGTGGTGGGCGCCGTAACCGCTGTGGACGTTGATCAGCTGCGCACGCCTACTTCCAATATCACCAACGGCCTGGCCGGTAATGTGGCAGGCGTAATAGCCATGCAGACTTCCGGTGAACCCGGCAACAATCAGTCGGAATTCTGGATCCGTGGCATCTCCACGTTTGGCGCCAATCAAAGCGCCCTGGTGCTGGTGGACGGGTTTGAACGGCCCTTCAATGAGATTAACATTGAAGATATCCAGTCGTTCACCGTATTGAAAGATGCCTCCGCCACTTCCATTTACGGATCAAGAGGCGCCAATGGGGTGATCCTCATCACTACCAAAAAAGGCAAGGCCGGTAAGGTGAATGTGAACGGAAAAGTGGAATACGGCTATCTCACGCGGACGCGTACCCCAAAATTTGTTGACGGGTATACCTACGCCAAAATGGTAAACGAAGCGCGCACCACCCGCAACCAGGAACCTTTGTATACCGACAATGAACTGGAAATCCTCCGCCTGGGACTGGACCCGGATATGTATCCCAATATTGACTGGCAGGACAAACTGCTGCGCGACGGCACCAATATTTACCGTGCCGCGCTGAACCTCTCCGGCGGCGCTTCCATTGCCCGGTATTTTGTATCGGCCAGTTATGTGGATGAAGGAGGGATGTACAAGTCCGATAAATCGCTCAAAGAATACAAAACCAATGCGCACCTGTCGCGCTGGAACTACCGCGTAAACTATGATCTTGATGTTACCAAAACCACCAGCCTGGCGCTGGGCGTTTCGGGCTGGCTGGAAAAGCAGAACCTGCCCGGACTGAATAACATGAATATCTGGTACTCGCTGATAGGACAAAATCCAATATCCATTCCTTTTATGTATTCGAATGGATTGGTGCCGGCCTATGGAACAGGCAATAAAACCAATCCCTGGGTATTGGCTACGCAGACGGGCTACCGCGAGCACTGGGAAAATAAAATGGAATCGAACATTACGCTGAACCAGCGGCTCGACATGATTACGCCGGGCCTGCGTTTAACGGCCAGACTGGCCTACGACGCCATCAGCGTGAATGATATCAACCGAATCAAATGGCCTGAACAATACAATACGCAGCGCCGCCGCGATCGCTTCGGCCGGTTGATCATGAACCGCGTGTCTACGGAAAGACTGATGTCGCAGGAATCCGGTTCATGGGGCGAACGCATTTATCAGAGCGACCTCGAACTGGTATACAACCGGAACTTTGCCAACAAGCACAGCGTGGAAGGCATGATCAAATCGTTCGTGAGAGAGCAACGGCAAACGCAGAACCTGGGCACGGATATCCGCAATGGCATACCCCGCCGTAACGTATCCATCTCCGGCCGCGCCATGTACGGCTATATGAACAAATACCTGGTGGAATTCAACTTTGGCTACACCGGTTCTGAAAACTTCAAGAAAGGCCGCCAGTTTGGTTTCTTCCCGGCCGTTGCCCTGGGCTGGAACATTGCAGAAGAAGATTTCATACGCGATAAATTCTACTGGCTCGACCTGTTCAAAGTGCGGTACTCCTTAGGGGAGGTGGGCAACGATAACTTCGGCGGCCTGCGCTTTGCTTATCTGAGCACGATAGAGCAGGGCGGCAGCTTCAACTTTGGCGATCCCGGCAGCCCCAACAGCTATCCCGGTCTCCGGTATACACAGATTTCTTCAGAAAACCTTACCTGGGAAGTAGCACGCAAACAAAACCTGGGATTTGATATCAATATACTCAACAATACCTTCAGCCTTACCCTTGACCTGTACCAGGAAACCCGTCGCAACATTTACGTGCTGCGCGGTCAGCTGCCCGCCATCGTTGGCGTGAGCGCTCAACCCTGGGCCAACATCGGTAAGATGGACAACCGCGGTATTGACGGCAACTTCGCTGTGAATAAAAAGATCAGGGGCATTGATTTTACGCTGAGAGGCAATTTCACTTACTATAAAAACAAAATCCTCGAGCGCGACGAGCAATACAACGTATATCCCTACCTGTTACAGCAAGGTTATCGCGCCGATCAGACAAGAGGCCTGATTGCGCTGGGCCTGTTCAAAGACTATCAGGAGATCCGGAACAGTCCCAAACAAACCTTCGGTCCTGTAATGCCTGGTGACATTAAATATAAAGATGTAAACGGCGACGGCCTGATCAACAATGATGACGTGGTGCCCATTGGCGCCAGCTGGCGGCCGGCCTTACTGTACGGATTCGGATTGTCTGCACGGTACAAGGGCTTCGACTTTAACGTGCTCTTCCAGGGCGCAGGCCGTACTTCGTACTTCCTGAATGGTCCCACCGTGTATCCTTTTGTAGAAGGCGAATGGGGCAATATTCTTGCCGAAGTGGCCGACCCCGCCAACCGCTGGATATCCAATGATATTGCCGGCGGACACCCCGGTGCAGAAAATCCGAATGCCAAATATCCGCGCCTGAGCTATGGCGGCAACGCAAACAACTACCGTGCCTCCACCTTCTGGCTGCGCGACGGCGCCTATCTCCGGTTCAAAACGCTGGAAATCGGTTATACATTGCCGGCACGCATCGCCACCAAAATACGGATGAGCAACATGCGTATTTACCTGCTGGGACAGAACCTGTTTGTGTGGGACAAAGTAAATGTATGGGACCCCGAACTGGCCAGCAGCGACGGCACCCGCTATCCGCTACCCAAAACGATCACCATAGGCACCACCTTTAAATTCTAACCCGCCAATAAAATATTGGTATGAGAATACTAACTATTATAATGATTGTTGCCCTCACCGGCTCGCTGTATTCCTGTAAGAAGTTCATGGACATGGAGCATTTCTTCAAAGACAGGATGAATATTGATACCCTATTTGTGCGCAAGGACTATGCAGAACGGTGGCTGGCCGATGTGTATACGCACCTGCGGCAGGAAAATCTCGACGTGGCCAGTAAAGACTATGCGCCCTTTAACCTGATTTCCGATGATATGTACTTCGGCGACCGGGGCGACGAGCTGGACAACAGGAGTTACAAGAACTACAAGAACGGCGAGTATACCGAAAGCTGGATACAGGGCTCCTGGCGCTCCTGTTATGAAGGCATCCGCAAAGCCTCCATCTTCATTTACAATATTGACCGCAACCGCGAAATGACGAAGGAAGAAATTGCCCAGCGGAAAGCGGAAGCGCGTTTCCTCCGCGCCTACTATTACTGGCTGCTGATCCGTAAATACGGACCGGTGCCTTTAATGCCGGAGGAAGGCATAGACTATACCTTACCGTATGAAGACCTGGCCATACCCAGGAGTCATTACGACGAATGTGTGGATTTCATCACCAAAGAACTGGCCACCGCCGCCCTTGATCTGCCCCTGAACCGCGACAACCGCAACGTGGTGCGCCCCACCAAAGGAGCGGCACTGGCGGCACGCGCGAAAGTGTATCTGTATGCGGCCAGTCCCCTGTTCAATGGCAATACCGAAATGGCCGACCTGGTAGACCATGAAGGCAGGACATTGATTGCGCAGACCTATGATGAATCCAAATGGGCCAGGGCAGCAGCCGCCGCCAAAGATGTGATTGACCTTGGCGTATACCGGCTGTATACCGCGCCCTTTAACGATACCGACCAGGGACCGGCGCAGCCGAAAACCATTGTGCCGCCCTATCACCCGGTATACTCCGAAGCCAATTTCCCCAATGGCTGGAAAGATATTGACCCCTTTGAATCGTACCGCCAGTTGTTCAACGGGGCCCTGCAGCTGGCTGCCAACCCGGAAATCATATTTACCCGTGGCACCGAAACGAGCGGCGTAGGCCTGGAAGCACTGGCCAAACACCAGGCGCCCCTTTCGCTGGGTGGCTGGAACGCACACGGCATTACGCAGAAACAATGTGACGCCTATTATATGAATGACGGTTCCGACGTGCCCACCAATCCCCGCGTATCGGGCTTCACCACCAATGATACCGATTATCCGCCATTGCCCGCCGGCGTATCGCTGCAATATGCCAACCGCGAACCGCGGTTCTACGCTTCGGTAGCCTATAATGGTTCCATCTGGTGGCGCCTGAGCGTACTGGACCCGAGCAAACGAAAAACCCAGATATTTTACTACCGTGGTTTGCCCGACGGTAAGCAGCCCGCCTCTCCCCAGTTTCATGTGCGTACAGGCATGGGCGTTATGAAGTTTGTGAATCCTATTGACTCGCACCAGCCCAAAGACGCAGGTTCTTTTGTGGTGCCCAAATATGAACCCGCCATCCGCTATGCAGAAGTACTGCTGATCTATGCAGAAGCACTGAACGAATTGAGCGGCTCGCATACCATTCCGGATTACACCGGCACCAAGTCACATACCATTACCCGGGATGTGCTGGAAATGAGCAAGGCCATGAGTCAGATTCGCATACGGGGCGGGGTACCCGATTTTGACCCGGCTGTTTATGCCTCGAAAGAGGAGTTCAGGAAAAAACTGAAAAGAGAACGCATGATCGAATTGCTGGGCGAAAATCACCGCTACTACGACTTAAGACGCTGGAAAGATGCGCCGGTAGAAGAAGCCATGCCCATCATGGGATGCAATATGGATATGACAGAGGAACAGCGTGACCTGTTCCATACGCCGGTGGTGATCCCTTCTTTCCCCACCATATTCGTAAAGAAAATGTATTTGTGGCCCATCTCGCATGATGAGTTGCGGAGAAATAAAAAGCTGACCCAAAACCCTGGTTGGACAAACCCATTCTAATAGATCATCCACATGAAAAAGATATTCGTATTCATAGCAATCATCCTGGTTACCGCATCAACCTGCAAAAGAGAATGGCTGGGTGAACAATACGTAAAGGAAGTATCATTTGCGCGAAGCGGCGTGGTGAAAGTATATGCCAAATACAAAAGCCAGGGCGGCGTGGTTACGTTGAAAATTCCGGTAGTACTGAGCGGCACTACCGGGAACAATGAAGACATCCAGGTGACCATTGACATAGATAAAGACACCCTGGACGACCTGAACTTCGACCGGTTCCGCCTGCGCTCGGACCTGTACTTTCATGAATTGCCGGAAAAACACTACCAGTTCAAATCAATGACCACTACCATTCCTGCCGGTTCCCTGCAGGGATACTTTGAAGTGGACCTGATGCTGGAAGACCTGGATATGATCAACAAGTATATTTTGCCGCTGAAGATTGTATCTACTTCCAAAAACAATGTGGCCAGCAGGAGATGGTACAGCAAATCGCTGATGCACATCATTACGTTCAACGATTTTTCCAACCGGTACAGCAACGCAGGCCGCATCTGGAACAGGGATTTGCCGCAGGATGATAAGAATGCATTCAGCATGCCCCATCGTACGGCATGGGTGGTGGATGAAAACAAAGTGTTCTTCTTTGCCGGCCATATTGACGAAGAAGCCTACGACCGGGCCAAATACAAGATCATTGCACAGTTCAATGCCGACAGCACCGTTACGCTTTCCGCGCCGGACCCGGCTATCAATTTTTCACAGCAGCAGGGTACCTATACCATCATGAAAACAAAGGATGAAGTGCAGCCCTACCTGGAGCGTACCTATGTGACCATGAACCTTGAATACTGGTTTGATGATATTACCAACCCTGATTTCCCCATCCATTACCGCTTTGCCGGTCCGATGACCATGGAGCGTGTGCGGAACACCCAGATCCCGGATGAGGACCAGCAGGTGGAGTATGAATAAGTAGTCAGGCCTTTTTTGTATTTTACGCACGGGGCGCACAAATGCCCTGTGCCATATGAAAGAAATGGAACCATTTCCGAAGACGGCCAAACCGGTAGTGTTGTTGGTAGATGACAGTGAAGACATTCTTGAGTACCTGTCGCACGACCTGAAATCAAAATATCATATCTACACGGCAAAAGACGGAGAGGAAGCCATAGAACTCCTGCGCAATGAATTCATTCAACTCGTGGTAAGCGATGTGATGATGCCGCGCATGGATGGCTTTCAATTCTGCGAACTTGTAAAATCCACGTCCGAACTCAGTCATATCCCGGTGATATTGCTCACCGCAAAAAATACACTGCAATCAAAAATTCAGGGCCTCAAACTGGGCGCCGACGCGTACATTGAAAAACCTTTCTCGCTGGACCTGCTGTATGTGCAGATAGACAATCTACTGGAGAACCGCTCCAAACTCAAGGAAACCTATGCACGTTCGCCGCTGGTGCATATCAACAGCATTACACATTCAAAGGAAGATGAACAGTTGTGGCAGCAGATCACGGACACCATTCTCCGCAACCTGTACGACCAGGACCTGAACGTGGAGAAAATGGCGGAGCTGATGAACATGAGCCGGAGCACCTTGTATCGTGCCATCAAAAGTATATCGGGCATGTCGCCCAATGACGTGATCAATCTCACGCGGTTAAAGAAAGCGGTGGAACTGATCAATGCCGGCAAATTCCGGATCAATGAGCTGGCGCTGGAAGTAGGGTATAGTTCTTCGGCGCATTTCCGGCGCAATTTTCAGAAACAATTCAAGATGTCGCCGGCGGAGTATATTGAAAAGGTGCATAGCGCGATTAGTATCAATACGCGATCGGAGGAATAAAGCATTGCTTGTATAAAAAAGAAAAGCTTTGCAGTGATTCCGCAAAGCTTTCAGCAGTGCCCAGGACAAGATTCGAACTTGCACGCCCTTTCGGGCACCACCACCTCAAAGTGGCTTGTCTACCAATTTCAACACCTGGGCTTTGGTTGGCTCAAAACAAGGACGCAAATTTATAGTT
>Ga0164243_10001440_pt1 | contig 40259 bp, 41 predicted proteins | sample OricompcompostOP_FD_108781 | JGI IMG/M metagenome (GOLD analysis project Ga0164243, IMG submission 108781) | Organic Plus compost microbial communities from Emeryville, California, USA - Original compost - Organic plus compost (OP) | ecosystem: Engineered > Solid waste > Mixed feedstock >... | reverse complement strand
CGGCTGCCGCCGGTGTTTTTGTTTTCTTCACAAATCACGATCATGCCGCGGCAGCCGCTCCTACCAGCGCAAACACGCCGCGGGTCACCACGAGACCCGATCTACGGCTGTAGTACTAGGCGCGACTCTCAGATCTTCGCGCTCCCGATCGGCCGGGAGCGCGAAGATTTTCAGGTCGCGCGAAGCGGATTCGTCCGCCCTACTGCGTCAGAGTGCCTGGCGCGGAAGCGGATCGATCGGATGCGGTGCTCGCTGTTCCTCACGCTGATAGCGCACGTACGCCGAGCCGGTCGGATTCGCCGTCGGATCACCGGGGTTGAGCCACCGGAAGTGCACCAGGATCTGGCCCGGAACCACCCACGGCTCGACCGCGGTGAACGCGGTGGGCTTCTTGGTGATGGTGCCGGCTTCCTTGAAGTGGTCGAACAGGATGATCTGCGTCGGCGAGCTCCCCGTCGCGCCCGCGGAGTACACCTGCACCCAGTTCAGGGTGCAGTCGATGGAACCTCCGTGGCCGGTCTGCACCCAGTTGATCTCCGGGCGGTTCGGGAATGGTTTCGGCAGACGCTCGATCGCGGAAGCCACCCGATCCTTGGGGACCGCCGGGCACTCGGATGAGCCGTTCGGTGCGGCCGTTGCCGGGCCTGCCGTCGTGGCGGCGCCGATACCTCCGGCCGCCAGAGCTACTGCGAGTGCGGTTGCGGCGATGCGGTGTTTCTGCATGGTGTTCCCTTCCGTCGTGCTCGTCGTCTCGTGTCGTAACAGGTCGTTCGCGATGTCATCTCGTGTCGTTGTTCAGGTTTTCCATGCGGTGGTTAGTTCGACTCGCCAAAAGCCGCCGTTACCCGTCGATACCGATCCGTGATGTTCTCTCAGTGGCCTTTGACCTGCAGAAATACGAAGAATGTCGGGAATCGCCCAGCAATCCGTCACCCCGCGCCGCAGAGTCCCGCGCCGTTGTCAGGGGCGACGGCGGCGTGCGCACAATCCGCCGCCGCGACCCGAAACAGTGGTCACGATCGCCCACGCGAAGCCGGCGGGAGCGCGCCGGCGGGTAACGGTGGGATGCGTCGCCGCGATAGTCCAACCACACCGCGGTACCGGATCGAGACCGTTCGCCGGTCCGAGGTGGGGACGTCGCACCGTCCCAGGGGCAGGAGCTTGCGCCCCGACAACAGAACCGGCCGGCGCAGGGCGTCTCTCGCCCACTCGCGCTCATTCACCGATCGCAGTCGTTCACTCCATCGCGCCGGCGGGCAGCACCCCAGATCTCTGCACAGAGCGTCCGTGCCGACGGGCGCAGACGAGAGGAGAACTCGATGTCCATCACCACTGATTTCCGGCGCCGCAGCGCCACCGTCTGCGGAGCAGGCGCCCTGATCGTCGGCACCTCCCTGGGTGCGGTCGCCGCACCGGCCGCAGCCTCCGAGGTCACCGAGTACGGATTCGCCGGCGGACCCGAGTGCGACGCCGCGACCTCGGTCGCCAAGGTGATCGCGGAGACCGAGACCGAACGCTATGTGCTCTGCCAGCGGCGCGACAGCTGGCCGCCGGACGTGCACTTCATCGGCGAGAACAAATTCAAGCCGGTCCCGAACCGGGTGGACGACGTGGGGTTCGGCCCGGGCAACTACGTGGTCAACAGCTACGGCAACAAGATCCTCATCAGCGAACACCACTTCGAGGTGCACGGCCCGGACGGCGAGGTGATCTCCTCCGAGGTCCCCACCAGCCACAAGTTCGAACTCTAGCCGCCGCGATCGGGCGAGGACCGGCCGCCGGATCGGTGCTCACCCGTGCAGGATCTCCAGGATCCGCCGGGTGAGCGCGGCGCGGATGCGCCGGTCCACGCGCGGCCCGGTCGCCAGGTACAGCGGCGCCGCCGGCAGTCCCGGCAGCCCGGTCACCGGCTCGAGCCCGTCCGGGCGCGGCCCGAGCCGCGGCAGCGGGGTGATGCCCTCACCGCGCCGCGCCGTCGAGACCACGGTGGCCAGGTTGGAGCACTCGCGGACGATCTCGAACGATTCGCCCGCGCGTGAGGCGAGGGCCTGATCGCGCACCGCACAGGGCCGCTCGAACAGGATCACCTTCTCGCGCGGCGCCTCGCGGGTGCCGAGCCACTCCAAGGGGACCGCCGCCACCCGGTCGCCGCCCGGCGGCGGCGTGGTCAGGGTGACGGCGATGTCGGCCCGCGCATCGTGCAGCAGCTCGCGGGCCCGCGCACTGCGGGTGAGCCGCAGCCGCACACCCACCCCGGGCAGCTCCTCGTTGAGCACCGAGACCAACGGCGGCACAAGGCTTTCCGCGGCATGCTCAGTCGCGGCGACGATCAGCTCGTCGTCGGCGGCCGACGACAGCGCGCGCACCGCCTCGTCGTGCTGCTCGATCAGTGCCCGCGCGTACACCGCCAGGGCCTCGCCGTCGCCGGTCATCGTGATACCCCGGCCCTGCCGCATCACCAGGGCGCAGCCCAGCTCGCGTTCGAGCCGGCGCAGATGCCCCGACACCGCCGGCTGCGACAGGTGCAGGGCCTCCGCGGCGCGCCGGACGCTGGAGAAGGCGACGACGGCGTCGAAGCTGCGCAGGGCGGTGATGTCGAGGGTGGCCACCCCACCATTGTGCAAGACCGATCACGATCCGTGATCGGTCTCGCGTTCGGCGTGTGATCGGCCGACCGTGGAGGCATGCGCACCAACACGCTGTCCCTGAAGATGCTCGTCCCGACGGTCCTGCTCTACGGAGCGGGATACCCGCTCGGCAGCTCCACCGTGGCGATCATGCCGCCGTTCCTGGTGGTGCTGCTGCGATTCGCGCTGTCGGCGATCGTGGTCTGGGGCGTCGTCCTGGTCCGGCGGCTGCCGATGCCGCCGCGCCAGACGGTGATCCACGCGGCGGTGGCCGGCCTGCTCACCCAGGCGGTGCAGTTCCTGTGCCTGTACTGGGCACTGGCCAACGGGGTGGCCTCGGGGCTGGCCTCGCTGATCGTCGCCCTCAACCCGGTGGTCACCGCGCTGGTCATGTCGGCCCTGCTCGGGCACCGGGAGAGCCGGACCGGCGCGATCTCGCTGGTGCTGGGCGTGGCCGCGGTGGTGCTGGCCTGCACCCCCAAGCTGATGGCCGACCACTCCATCGGGATCCCGGTGGCCGCGGTGGTCGTCGGCATGCTCGGCCTGTGCCTGGGCGGGGTCTACCAGGGCCGGTACTGCTCGACCGTCGACCCGTGGGTGGTGACCGCGATCGGGCTGACGGTATCCACACCGGTGGCCGGCGCGCTGACTCTGACCGGCCCGGTGAGCAGCAGCGATTGGCCGCGCGCACTGATCCTGATCGTGATCATGACGCTCCTGACCTCGGTGGGTGCGACCACCCTCTACGCGGCGTGCATCCGCAGCGCCGGCGCGCGGGCGGCGTCGATCCTGTTCGCCGTGATCCCGGCCGCGGCCAGCGTGATGGCCTGGATCGCACTGGGCGAGGAGCTCTCGCCCTACACGGTGGGCGGTCTGGTCCTCGGAGCCGCGGCCTGCGTGCTGCAGAGCCGGGCACCGGTCACCGGTGGATCCGCCCCCGGCGGCCGGGTGCACCGCCGCCGGCCGGCCGTCGAGCGGGTGCACGAGGCCTCGTAGGCTCGCGCACCGGGACCGCCGCCCGGCAGGCGAACGCCTTCAGGCGCTCGCCGCCGGCGGCGGGAACAGCTCCGAGACGGACCGGCGCAGCGTCTCCTGGACGGTCTGTCCCGAGCAGCCCTGTCCTGGGCACCGAAACCTCCGGCCGGCGGCCACCCCTGACACGGCCGCCGGCCGGGGGATCTCCGGCGCGGTTGCGGATCAGCGCCGTCCGGGACGCCCGATCTGCATGCCGACGATCGCGGCCAGATTGTCACCGACGAGATTCGCGAACGCCGGCCAGGCCTTCTCGTTCAGCGCCACCGTTCCGGCGTTGAACGTGCTGCAGCCCTTCTTGGCAGGCTTGCCGTTGAACCGGTCGTTGAGCCAGACCATCGAGGACGGGAAGCTCAGGGCCGCCAGGGTGATGTGCTCGCTGAAGTGGTCGCGGACGTACTCGACCTGCGCCCCCGGCCGTGCGCAGTACTGGCGCACCAGGGTGTCGACCTGACCGACCGGCACGATCTCGTCCATCACGGCCTGGGTGATCAGGATCGGGAAGTCCGGTGTGGTGCGGCCCATCCGGAGCTTGTCGAGCACCTTGCGCGCGGTGGGGTGCTGCATCGGATCGCCCGGGGTGTTGAACAGACCCTTGATGTTGACGAACGGCGCGATCACCGACTGATAGGTCAGGCACAGCGGATTCTTGGCCGCCACGAGCGCCTTCCCGAGCGGGTTGAGCTTCTTGTTCATGAACTTCTCGAGCTCGGGGTACTCGCGGGCGACGCCGATCATGCCGCCCATGATCAGACCGGAGGTGATGTTGTTGTTGGCGGTGTCGAGAAGCTTGGTGATGTCCGCCGGGACTCCGCCCATGGCGGCGCCGACCACATTCAGTTCGGGGGCGTAGCTCTTGTGCAGTTCGGCCGCCCAGCCGGTGGCGATGGCGCCGCCGGAATAGCCGGTCATGGTGATCTTGGCGTCCGAGGCCACCTTCAGCGGCCGGAAGTTCTCCGCGGCGCGGATGCCGTCGAGGGTGATCCGGCCGGCCAGCGGGCCGGCGGCGTACGCCGAATCCGGACCCTGATGGTCGGGGATCACAAGCGTCCAGCCGGAGGCCAGCGCACTGTTGATCAGCAGACCCTCGGCGCTGGCGTCGGCGTTTCCGGAGATGGTGCTGGGGATCGACCCCATCTGCAGTTGGTACGACGGCGAGCAGTACAGGGCGGTGCCGTCTTCGGCGATCTGATAGGACAGCACCCGCTTCGACGGCTTGGCGCCGCGGGGCTTGACCACGGTGGTCACCGCCGGAATGGCCTCGCCGCGGGTATTGGTCGACCGGTAGGAGAGCTCCCAGGCGTCGACGTTGAGCGGCAGCAGCGAGTAGGTGGCGAGGTTGACCCGGCGGGCCGAGATCAGCTCGCCCGGCTTGAGGTCCTGGTATTTGGCGGCCTTCGGCAGGTAGAAGCCGCGGTCGAACTCGGGGATGGCGGGGGGCACGGGGAACGGCAGGGCGGGAGCCACCTTGGGCTGCGGGCCCGACGACCGCTCGGTGGCCGACGGCTCGGCGTGTGCGGTCGCGGCCAGCACCGAAGCCAGCAGCGTGCACACGGTCAGCGCGATCGCGACGAACCGCGCTCGTGTGCGGCCGATGTGTGTATCCATGTAAACCCCTCGACTGTATGTGAAACGCAAATGTTCCACTGGCCAGAAGAATCTAGCAGGATGTGTCCGGCGACACAATGCGGCATCGGCAGTGGGGTGCGACGCCACGCGGCCGATTCGGCGGCGACGCCCACAACACAGCGCCCGGGCAGCGCCGTCCTGCGACGGCACTGCCCGGGTCGGGTGCGGCGGGCCCAGGGAGATCGGCCCGCACGATCACTTGTCGCCGGTGAGCTTGTCCTTCACCTTCGACGCGGCATCCTTGACGTCTTCGACGCCCTTCTTCACGGCGGCACCGGCCTGCTCGGCCTTGCCCTCGTTCTTCAGGTCCTCGTCGCCGGTCACGGCGCCGCCGGCCTCCTTGGCCTTGCCCTTGAGGTCGTCGGCCTTGTTGCGGAACTTGTCGTCCATCGACATGATCTCGTCCTTTCCATCGGTTGTTTTCTTTTGCGCCCGAGACGATTCCGTCAGTGCAGCGGGTTCAGGTGTATGAACGTCTGCACGTGAACGTCGGAACCGTCGAAGGCGGTCTTGAGGTCGGTCACGGCCGGCGCCAGCACGTCGACGAGCTCGTCGTACGAGCGCTCGGGGTGCGCCTGCACCGTGATCCGGACTATCTTGCTGCCGCGGTCGTCGATCGCCTGCACCTGCACGTGATCGAGAATCGTCTGCGTGGCGAGCTGCTCGCGCACGGCGCGGGCGACCAGTTTCAGCGGCACCGTCAAGGTCCCCTGCTCGTCGCTGCCGTCCAGGACCAGCTCATCGGGCTTCTGCGGCGCGATCGTGGTCCGGATCAGCCGCCAGCCCCAGTAGAGCGCCAGCAGGATCAGCGCCACCAGCACCGCGGTGAACCACGAGGCGCCGATCCCGTCGGCGACGGCGGTGGTGTCCAGGCGCTCGACCCAGGTCGCCACCGGGTCCACCGACAACCGGTACAGGATCACTGCGGCGGCCAGCGCCAGACAGATCAGGGCGAACAGCCCGATCGACAGGCGGTGCAGTGCGGCTGCTCCCCGGTTCATGCGCGGGCCTCCTTCCGGCTGTCCCGGATCCGGACCTTCACCGCGGTGCCCGGCGCCACCGGCGCCGCCGCCTGCGCGGCGCACTGGGCGACGTCGCTCCTGCGCACGGTTCCCGCGGCGGTGACCTGCACGGTGATCTTCCGGCGGCCCACCACGGTCACGGCGTCGCGTACGCCGGGCAGATCGGAGACGGCCGCACTGATCCGGCGCGCCAGATCGACGGGACGCGTCCACGCCACCGGATAGTCGGCGAGCCGGCGATGGGTCGGCCGGCGCGGCTTGAGGGCCAGCCACAGCGCGGCCAGCCCGACCACCGCGCACGCGGCCGGGATCACCCACATCCAGTCGGCCCAGGTCTGCGAACTCAGCTGCTCCGCGGCGCGATGGGTCCAGGTGTCCCCGGACACGGCGCCGGCGCGGACCAGCAGGTCGCGGATCAGCACGCCCGCCGCAGCGAGCAGGACCAGTCCGAGCAGCGCCCCCGCGACCGCCGCGCCGGGAAACGCGGTGGGCCGGGCGACGGTCGAGCCGCCGATGTCCTCGCGGAGCGCGGCGGAGCCCTCGCTGGAGTCAGTCGTCGTCATCACTCGTCCCCTCGTCGGTGCCGGTCGCCGCGGGCTCTGCGCGGCCGGGTGCGGGCAGTTCGACGAAGCCCTGGCGGCGCCGCGCGACGGCGGCGCCGGGCAGCACGGCGGCCACCGCGACGTTCACCCGGGCCGGGCGGTCGCCGGCGAGGCGTTCGAGTTCGTCGGCGACGTGGCTGCGGACCTGTCGGCAGACGGCCGAGACGGGGCACGGCCAGCGCACGGCGAGGTCCACATCGACCACGATCGGCCGGCCTCCGGCGGTCTGCACGCGGGCCTTCGGATAGTTCGCGCCGGTCGCCGAATCCAGTCCCACCAGGCCGGCGAGCCGGTCGGTGACCGAACCGCCGTCGCGGACCACGCCGTCGACGTCCAGCGCCGCGCGCAACGCGATCTTCTCGAAGACGGTATCGGCGATCGACAGCCGTCCGGGCAGGTCGGCGGCCGGTGCCGGGGCGTCGTCGGTCATCGCCGGCGTCGCCACGGGTTCAGCCCCGGCCCCGGCTGCGGACCACAGCCCGCAGGTCGATGGTGCCGTCGGCCTGCAGCCCGGCCAGCAGTCCCACGGCGCCGAGGACCACGGCCAGGACCAGGCCGCCGAAGCCGCCGGTGGTGGTGGCGATGGCCAGCAGCAGGCCGGCGATCAGACCGATCACGGCGTATCTGTTCATCGTGCTCCTCCTGAGGAATCGCCGACCGCAGCCGGCGGGGTGACCACGTCCTCGACCGTCACCGAGCACACCCGCCCGGCCGCCTCGGAGGCGGCGGCGGCCGCCTGGGCCGCGACGTCGCGGAGCTCGTAGCGCAGATCGACCACGATGTGCACGGCGCAGGACTCGTCGGAGAGCTGCACGCCCACCACCCGTTCGCCGGGAAGGTAGGTCGCGACCTCGCCGAAGACGCCGCCGTCGAGGTCGACGACGCCCGGCACCGCCAGCACCGCCGTAGCGACGGCGTGCGCCGTCGATCGCTCATCGGCGATCATCACTGGACTCGCGGCTCGCTGTCGTCCCGCGCGGCATCCTCGCCGTCGACGTGGACGTCGTGCACCGTCACATTCACCTCGGTGACCTCCAGCCCCGTCATCTGCTCGATCGCGTTGATGACATTGCGGCGGATGGCACCGGCCAGCTGGTGGATCGCGACGCCGTATTCGGCGACGATCGCCACGTCGACGGCGGCCTGCCGCTCGCCCACCTCGACGTCGATGCCCTGGGTGACGCTGGTGCCGGTGCCCGGCAGGACGTCGCGCACCTTGCCCACCGCGCGCTGGGTGGTACCGCCGAGGTCGTAGACGCCGTCGATCTCGCGGGCGGCGATGCCGGCGATCTTGGCGACCACCACGTCGGCGATCGAGGTGGTGCCGTAGTCGCCGTTGAGCGAGGTGACGGACTTCCGGGAGAGCTCGACGTCGGTGCCGGGCGAACGCTTCTCCGGCGCAGTGCCCGCGTCCTGCTCCGCGGCGGCCTCGTCGCGCGTGGTCTTCTGCTCGCTCATGGGTGACCCCTTTTTTCGGGTGTCCCGGGATCGGGACCGTGTATAGAGTCAGTCGCAGCAGACCGGAAAGTTGCACGCGCCATCGTGAATGATCTGAATCACAGCCCAGACCGGGACGGTCTGGCCCTGCCGGACTTCTCCGACGACGAGCTGGCCGCCGCCGCGGCCGCCGGTGACCCGGACGCCTTCGACGAACTGGTCGGCCGGTCGGCACCGGTCGTGCTGCGCTACATCCGCCGGCTCGTCGACGACGGTCAGGCCGCCGAGGATCTGGCGCAGGAGACCATGCTGGCCCTCTGGCGGGGACTGCCCGACTTCGGCTTCCGCTCGTCCGTGCGCACCTGGCTGTTCGGGGTGGCGCACCGCAAGGTGGCCGACTACTACCGCCGCCGGCGGGAGGTGCCGACCGTCGACGAGCGCTTCGCGGATCTGGCCTCGGTGCAGCCGTTGCCCAGCGACGAGGCCGAACGGTCCGAACTGGTCGACGCCCTCCGCAGCGAGCTGCGCCGTCTGCCGCCGCCGTCGCGTGCGGTGTGGTGGCTGCGCGAGGTGGAGGGCTTATCGCTCGCGGAGATCGGTCAGGTGACCGGGCTGACCAACGGCTCGGTGCGCGGGCACCTGCAGCGCAGCCGCAGCTATCTGGCCACCCGGCTGGCACCGTGGAAACCGGGGGCCCCGTCCGGCACGCCGCCGGGCGACGGGGCGGCAGCCGGCGCCGATCGGGACGGACGGCTGAAACGACGAGAAGCGCGACTACCGGAAGGAGGTGACAGATGAATACCGGAACACCGGGAGCCGACGGATCCACCGACGCCTGGCTCGTCGAGGCCAGCCGCCAGCTCGACGAACCGACCGGCGACGTGGCCCGGCTGATCGACGCCATCTCCACCAAGCTGCCGGCGATGCGGCGACCGGGCCGCCCCCTGGCCAGCGACGATCCGGCCGTCGCCGTCAACGACCGGGTACTGAAGAAGCTGCTGGCCACCCGGGTGCGCAGCACAGTGGGACGGCTGGTGGTGAACGTCGCCCTCGACGGATCCGGCGCCGACCTGTCCGGGGTGACGATCGGTCTGATCGCCCGCTACCGCGACGACCTGCGCACCGAGGCCGACCGGGTCCGCGAGGTGGTGGGCACGGTGCTGGTGGACGTCCTCGGCGAGACCGTCACCGCCGCCGCCCGCGCCGACATCGGCGTGCACTGGCAGGACGTGTACACCCGGGAGTGGCTGACCTGACCGCGCCACCGCGCGAGGCCGGCCGGCCCGGTGATCAACGGGCAGACCGGGCGGGCCACCAGATGCGGTCGCCGAGAACGGACATCATCGCCGGCACCAGCACGGTCCGCACGATCGCGATGTCGAGCAGCAGTCCCACGCCGATGGTGAACCCGATCTGCACTAGATTGAGCACCGTGCCGCTCATCAGCGCGAACATGGTGATCGCGAAGACCAGACCGGCCGTGGTGATCACCCCGCCGGTACTGCCGAAGCCGCGGATGATGCCCCGGACGGTGCCGCCGCGGGCGCTCTCCTCCCGGATCCGGGAGGCGAAGAGCATCGAGTAGTCGGCGCCGACGGCGATCACCGCCATGAACGCCACCGGCACCACCGACCAGTCCAGGTCGATGCCGATCAGGTGCTGCCACACCAGTCCGCTCACGCCCACAGCCGAGGCGAACGAGAGCAGCACGGTCAGTACCAGCAGCACCGGGGCGAGGATGCTGCGCAGCAGCACGATCAGGATCAGCAGCACCGCGAGTGCGGCCACCACCGAGAACACCAGGAAGTCCCGGCGCACCTGATCCTGCATATCCGCCGACAGTGCGGCGAGACCGGTGGTCGCGACCTCGGCGTTCTCGAGCACGGTGCCGTTCAGGACGCGCTCGACGGCCCCGGGGATCTCGCGGGTGGTGCTGATCGCCTGCTGGCTGTACGGGTTGATCGACCAGGTCACCATCATGCGCGCGGATTTGCCGTCCGGCGACATCAGCAGCCGCGAGCCCTGCACGAACCGGGGGTCACGCAGACCCTCGTCGGGCAGGTAGAAGCCGGCGCCGGGTCCGGAGGTGGTCGCGGCGCTCATCGCCCGCAGATAATCGGCGGCCTCCTGCAGCCCCGAGCGGAGCTCGCCGGTCATCGCCACCGTCTGATCGGTGCCGTCCTTGACCTGGTGCAGACCGTCGGACACGGTCTCCATTCCGGTCTGCAGCTCGTGGGTGCCGCTGACCAGCCGCTGCAGCTGGGCGCGCATCTCGCCGCTGCCGGTCCCGCCGGTCTGGGCGACCAGTCCGCCGAGGGCGGTCAGGAGCTCGTCGAGCTGGGGGAGCAGGGTCTGCAGCCGGCCCACCCCGTCGCGGATGCCGGTCTGCAGGGCGGCCCAGTCGGCGCGGGCGGCACTGACCTGGCCGCCGCTGGCGCGGTCGTAGGCCGCGAGCGCATCGCGCAGGGCACGGCAGGCCGGTTGGGACCGGCAGCCGGCCGGTGCCCGCTGGGCCAACAGCGGTGCGAGCGCGGCGTCGAGCCGGCCGCTCGTCTGCGCCAGCCCGCTCTGGTCGACCACCTGGTCGGTGATGTCGGCGACGGTCTGCACGGTGCCGCGCAGCCGGGTCAGGGTGTCGGCGGCCGAGGCGCCGCCGGCCGTCCGCGCGGCGGCGTCGGCGAGATCGAGCACGGTGAGCATCGACTGGGCGAGGCCGGCGACCTTCTCGGTGCCGGCGACCAGCTCGGGCAGTTGTGTCACGGCGTCGTCGACGCCGTCGGAGAGCTGCGCCACCCCGGCGGCCATCCGTTTCAGCTCGGGGGTGGCCTCGGTGATGCGGTCCTCGCCCTCGGCCAGGCGGGAGCCGACGATTCCAGTCTGGTAGCCGGTCGACGCCTCGGCCAGCGGCACCCCGTAGGGCCGGGTCACCGACCGGACGACCGCCGTCTCGGGGAAGTTCGCCACCGCCGTCGCGGCCAGCTCGAGGGCCGCCAGATCCGCGGTGTTGCGCATGTCGTGATCGCTGCGCAGCAGCACGAACTCCTGAGCGAGGACGTTGTTTCCGTAGTGCTTGTAGGCCAGGTCGTAGCCGCGGGTCGAATCGGTCGCCGACCGCGGCATGGCCGATTCATCCCAGTTCATCCGGAGGGTGGTGGTGATCAGCGCGGTGCCGATGAGGAAGGTCAGCGCCGCGGCTCGGCCCAGCCGCGCCGTCCCGCCAGACTGAGCAGCGCCGGAGGCAGGGTCACGGCCACGGCCAGCGCGAGGAGCACCGCCAGCGCGGTGGGCGGACCGGCCGTGGTGAACATGCCGATCTTGGTGAAGGCCATCGAACCGCAGGCCGCGGCGATGGTCAGCGCGGAGGCCACCAGGATCGGGCCGGTGCGGCCCGAGGCGCGGGCCACCGAATCTCCGAGGGCGCGGCCCTGACGGCGCGCCTCGTGATAGTTCCCGATGGTGAAGATCGCGTAGTCGGTGCCGGCCCCGAGGACCAGTGCGGTCATGATCGCGATGGTGAAGTTGGAGACCGAGAGGACTCCGGCGTCGCCGAGCAGGCCGATGATCGGGCGCACCACCGCCAGAGTGATACCGATGGTGATCAGCGGGATGAGTGCGGTCACCAGATTCCGGTAGGCGACCAGCAGCAGAACGGTGATCAGCAGGATCGAGACCCCGGTGATGATGAGCAGGGAGACGTCGATCTCGGCGAACAGATCGGCCAGGGTGGCGGTGGGGCCGCTGAAGTGGACCTGCAGACCGGCCGGCGGATCCAGCTCGGCGATGTGGTCGCGGACCGCCTCGGCGGCGTGGTGGGCCCGGGTCGAGCCGGTGGACCCCTCACCGGCCAGCAGCAGGTTGACCGCTTTGCCGTCCTCGCTGACCGCGATCTCGCGGGTCATCTCGTCGCTGTAGAGATCCACCAGGTAGGCGACGTTCTCGTGGTCGGCGGTGAGCCGCTCGACGAGCCGCTGATAGTAGTCGGCGTCGGCGGCGTCGAAGCCGTTCTCGTCGGCCAGGATGATGCTGCTCACGCCGTTGGACGGGGGTACCCCGAAGTCGGCGGCCATCTTCTCGAGCGCGCGGTTGGCCGGCAGGTCCTGGGGCAGGAAATCGGCCGAGTGACTGCTGACGACCTGCTCGAGTTGCGGGACGGCGACGTTCAGTCCGCCGGCGACGGCGATCCACACCACCACCACCCACCAGGCGTGCCGGTGAATCCAGCCGCCGGCCCGGGTGAGCAGCGCGCTCTGTGTCTGTGCGGCCATCGGCCCTCGATTCCGGAGTGGTGTGCACGGGCGTCTCTCCGTCGGTGACGGCGAGGCCGGCCATCGAAGAGCGAATATGCACTATGGCATACTATGTACCAACAGACGTTGGCATGGTCGATGGGCCGGTGTCAATGCAAGCCCACCCGGCCTGGGCCGGACCGGCGTGCCGCAGCGGCGCCCGGTGTGAGTCCGGGAGGGCAGTGACCCCAAGAGAGCAACGACCCCCACAAGAGCAATCACCCGAAAAGACCGATGAGCGGAATGACGATGACCCCACGCCTGCTGCGCACCGGGATGAACCTGTGGCCGCCGTTCATCGGGGCCGGCATCCGGGTGCGGGAGATCGCCGACGACTGGTCGTCGGCCACGGTCGCCCTGCGGCACAACCGGTTCACCCGGAACGTGGTGGGCACGACTTTCGGCGGGTCGCTGTCGGCCATGACCGACCCGTTCTACATGCTCCTGCTGCACCACACGCTGGGGCCGGAGTATCTGGTCTGGGATCAGGCCGCCGAGATCCGGTTCGTCAGCCCGGGCCGTAGCGATCTGTCGGTGCGGATGGAGCTGCCGGCGGACGTGGTGGAGGCCATCCGGGCCGACACCGCGGACGGTTCCAAGAGTCTGACCTGGTTCGCTACGACGATCACCGACGCGGACGGGAAGGCCGTCGCCGAAGGTCCGGCGCCAGGTGTACGTGCGGCGCAAACAGCCGGTCGGCGCCGGCGGATGACGTGGGCCGGTCAGGCCGCGGCGACCGCCGCGTCGAGGCTCTGCCGGAGTTCGAGGCTCACGTCGTCGAGCGGCGCGGTGGAACGGGCGGCCCGGCTCAGCACGATCGCGCCCTCCGTCGCCGCCATGATCACCGTGGCCAGGGTCCGGGCGCGGGCTTCGGCGACGCCGGAGCCGGTGAGCGATTCGGCGATCAGCCGATGCCACTGATCGAAGGTTCCGGCGACGAGCTCATGCAGGCCCGGCACCGAACCGTCGTCGATGGTGGCGCCGACGATGGGGCAGCCGAGGGTGAAGTCGCTCGTCTCCAGACGGTTCTTCCAGAAGGCGACGAGGTAGTCCAGGCATTCCTGCGGCGTCGCCTGCTCGGCCACCGCGGTCAGCATGCTGATCATCGCCTCCGAGGCCAGCGCGACGGCACCGGTGACCATTTCCGCCCGGCCGTCGGGGAAGTGGTGGTACACCGAGCCGCGCGGGGCGCCGCTCTCGCGGAGCACGCGGTCGATCGTCACCCCGCCGGATCCGGTGGTGCTCAGCAGGTCGGCGGCGCTGGCGAGCATCCGCTCGCGGGTCCGGACCTTCTTCGGTTCGCTCATGCCGGCCCTCCTCGCCCCGACGTTCCGGCCGTGCCGCGGTTGCCGCACGGTGCCGGAACCGAGAATACCGGCGTACCGGCAGTGATATGCACTCCAGCATAGAAGCTGTGGTCGAAGCCACGGCGGTGACCGCCGCCGCGCCGACCGTTCACGACGACGCGAACGGATTGTTCTCGAACCACAGGTTCTCTTCGATCAGCCGCGCCGAACGCCAGCCGTCGCCGGTGCGCACCAGGGTGTGGTTGTAGTACCCGCCGCAGAACGAGGTGCCCTCGACCCCGGGGATCTGCAGCGGGTTGTAGAACATGGCCCGCACGGTGGCGCCGTCGCCGTCGATCGCCGCGTCGATGTTGAGCACGTAGTGCATGGTCATCGGCAGCAGCGTGAGACTCGCGGCGAGCCAGGCGACGGTCTCGTCGAGGTTGCCGGCCTGTCCGTGCGGTGCCGAGGTGTAGTCGATCCACGCATCCGGGGTGAACACGGTCCGGTAGAGATCCCAGTCGCGCGCGTCGACGGCGGTCGCGTACCGGGTCAGCAGCCGGGCGATCTCGGCCTCGTCGAGAAGCTGCTGCAGGGCGTTCTGGTCGGTGCTCATAGTGCTCGATTCCGCGGGATGTGCCCGGCCTGGTCCGGATCCGGTTCCTCGCCGGTCATTGTTCCGCACCGTCGCGCCGCCCCGGCGCCCTTTCGCGCAGCCCTTTCCCGCAGGCGGCCGGCCGGGTACGGCGGTCTACCGGGCGCCCAGCCCGGTGGCGGTCAGCCAGTCGCCGAGGGTGCGGGCGGCGGCGTCGACGGCCGCCGGCCAGTCCATGGCGCCGTCGTCGGCGTAATCGCTGACCACCTTCGCCAGCCGCAGGGCCACGCCGAATTCGGCGCACACCCGGGCGATCGCGGCGCCCTCCATGTCCACCAGGTCCGCGGTCTGCGCGAGCCGGTCGCGGTGGGCCTCGTCGGCGACGAAGGTGTCGCCGGAGGCCAGCACCGTCGCATCGCCGCCGGGCAGCTCCCAGCGGTCGACCAGCGGATAGCCCATCGCGGTCAGCGCCGCGGAGCTGATGTCGTGCTCGAGGACCGCCGACGGCAGGTACAGGCCGGCGTGGTGGCCGTGCAGGGCCCCGGCCGTCCCGATGTTCACCACTCTGCTCACCGGCGGTCCGGACGCCAGTTCACGGGTGAGAGTCATTGCCGCCGTGGCCTTTCCGATTCCGCAGATCAGCAGGCGGGCATCGGCGGGCACGTACCGCGCCTCCGACGCGGTGGCGGAGACGATGAGGACCTCGGGGTCGTCGGGCATGAGGTCAGGGTAGCGGCGACGAGGTCCGCGGCGCCCCGTGCGCCGGCCGGGTGTCCGGAGCGCGGTCGCGCCCCCAGACGCTGCGGGCGTGGCTCAGCAGGTCGTCGAACGGGGCCGTCGAGCGCAGGCACCGAGAGGTGACGATCGCTCCCTGCACGCCGCTCACCAGCAGGCCGGCGGTCCTGACGGCGTCGTCCGGCGCGAACCCATCGGAGATGAGGGCGTCGGTGAGTCGGAGGATGAAGCCCTGCAGCACGTCGGCGGCGGCCCGGGCCGCATCGGGGTAGTCGGTGCCGGCCTGGGCGGCGGCGGCCAGCGGGCAGCCGAGCCGGAAGTCGCTCTCGATCAGCGTTTCGGACCAGCCGGTGATCCACACGGCGAGCGCCTCGACGGGGGAGTGGTCCTCGAGTGCGGCGTCCAGCTCGCCCTGAATGTGCCGGCCGGCCGCGCGCACCGCGGCTTCGAGCAACTGCGCCTTGCCGTCCGGGAAGTGCTGGTACATCGACCGGCGGGCCACGCCGCTGGTCTCGAGAAGCTCACTCATCCCGAAGCCGTCGGCGCCGCGGCCGCGCAGGAGCTCGATCGCCGAGATCACCAGCCGGTCACGCACGGGGGGCCTCTGTGCCATGCCGCACAGTATACCGAAGTAGACCAATCGTTCTGTATGGTTCGGTGCATGACCCACGTTCTCGACGAAGCGATCGCCGGCAGCTACGACGACGCCGGCCTCTATCAGGCCCAGACCCATGAGGCCTACGCCAACATGGTCGGACCGTTCGGCGGCAGCACCGCCGCCACGGTGCTCCACGCGCTCACCGCGCATCCCGAGCAGACCGGCGAGCCGCTCGCGCTCACGCTGAACTTCGCCGCTCCGATCGCCTACGGCGCCTGGCAGATCCGGCCGCAGCTGATCCGCACCAACCGGACCAACCAGCACTGGACGTTCACCGTGGAGCAGGACGGCGCGGTCGTCGGCAGCGGCAGCGCCGTGTTCGGCATCACCCGCGACACCTGGTCCGACGTCGAGGCGACGCCGCCGACGGTGCCGCCGGCCGCCGAGGTGGAGCTGACGCCCTTCCCCGAGTTCATCGGCTGGGCGCGCAGCTATGAGAAGCGCATCATCACCGGTACCTGGGACTCGCCGAGCGAGGACTCGACCACCACCATGTGGATCCGCGACGCCCCCGCGCGCCCGCTCGACTTCCCGGCCCTGGCCGGACTCAGCGATACCTTTGCGCCGCGGGTGTTCGTCCGGCATGCGAACTACATGCCCACCGGCACCATCACGATGACCACCTACTTCCACGCGACGTCTGCCGAGCTCGCCGCGCACGGCGACGACTACGTGCTGGCCACCGCGCGTGGGGCGCGCTTCGGGAACGGGCACTTCGACCAGTACGGGCAGCTCTGGGGCGGGCCGGACCATGCGTTGCTGCTGGCCACCACCCACCAGCTCTGCTACTTCAAGGACCCCGCGCCGGCGCAGTGAGTCCGTGGCGGCCCGCCGTCCGGCGCGGCCGCCCGCCGGACCGGTTCAGAGCCGGGTGATCCGCACGGACACGTCCAGCTGCGACTGGCCGCTGCCGGTGTAGATGCCCTTGATCGGCGGCAGATCGGCGTAGTCGCGGCCGGTGCCCACGGAGATGTGGTGGTCGTCGATCAGCTTGTCGTTGGTCGGGTCGATGCCCCACCAGCCGCCGGTCCACACCTCCACCCAGGCGTGCGACTCGCCGTGCACTGTCTCACCGGTCCCGGCGCCGTGCCGCGGATGCAGATAGCCCGAGACGTACCGGGCCGGAATCCCCAGGCTGCGCACCATCGCCAGGGTGATGTGCGCGTAGTCCTGGCAGACGCCGGACCGATGCCGCCAGGCATCGGCGGCCGTCGAATGCACCTCGGTGGTCCCCGGCTGGTAGGTCATCTCGTCGTGCACCCGCGACACCAGCGCCTCCACCGCGCCGGCCGGGGAGAGCCCCTGCGCGGCCCGCTGCGCGAAGTCGGTCAGGTCCGGTGCGAACGGGCTGTATCCGGTGGCGCCGAGCATCTCGTCGAACTCGTCGATCACCGACTCGGTCCGCAGCTGAGCCCAGTCCGCGGCCAGCGCCTCGGCATTGCGGTTCTCGTCCTCGGTCTCGACGACGGCGGTCCCGGTCACCTCCAGCCGCTCGTGCGGCGAATGCAGGTCGAAGGTGGTCACCACGGTGCCCCAGTAGTCGTTGTAGCGGTACTGCCGGGCCGCGGGGCTGGTGTCGAGATGGTCGACGACCACCGTCTGCCGGCCGTCGCTGCGCGGGGTGATGCGCGCCTCGTTGTACGAGCTGGTCACCGGTGACGAATAGCTGAAGCCGGTGGTGTGCACGATGCGCATCCGCGCGCTCATCGGGTCTCCCCCCTGTCGGCGAGATCGGAGACCAGGCCGGTGTCCGTCCACGACACGTACGGTTCGATGTGGAAGTGCTCCTCGGCGATCGACTCGCTCACCCGGCGCACCGTCTCCTGCAGGTCCAGCAACTGCGCATGCAGATCGTCGAGCAGACGTGCCGGATCGACGAACTCGAGGGAACTGCGGGCCCGGCCGAGCAGGGTCAGCGCCGTCGACTTGGTGCCCACCCGGTCGGGCCGGCGGTCGAGTTCGGCCAGATTCTGTTCGGCCACCCGCAGTGAGTGGAACACCGAACGCGGGAAGAGCCGGTCGAGCATCAGGAACTCCACCACGTTCTCGGTGGCCACCGCACCGCGGTAGGTCCGCACGTAGGTGTCCTGTGCGCCGGCCGCGATCAGCAGACTCATCCACGACGGCGAGCCCGACCGGTCGCCGGAGTTCGACAGCAGCATCCGCGCCACCATGTCCACCCGCTCGATGGACCGTCCCACCAGCAGATAGCTGTGCCCGTCGTCGTGACTCAAGGTGGCGTCGGTGAGCCCGGCGAACATCGCCATCCGCTCCTTGATGTAGCTGAGGAAGGCGTGCGGACCCAGCCGCCGCGCCACCCGCTCGGCCTCGCCGAGTCCCATGAAGGTGGCGTTGAGGCATTCCCACATCTCGCTCGAGATCACCTCGCGGGCCCCGCGCGCGTTCTCCCGCGCCGCCCGCAGCAGACCGGCGATCGACTCGTCGACGGCGGCGTCGTAGGCCACCTGCTCGGTGAGCGTCCACACCGTCTGCGACCGCGCGTCGGGGGCGAAGCCGAGCACCGTCATCACATGCCGCACCATCCGGTCGGTGTCGACGGTGGCATCCTCGAGCAGCTGCTGCACCGCCACGTCGAGGATGCGGGCGATGTCGTCGGCGCGTTCGGCGTATCGCCCGATCCAGTACAGCGAATCGGCGTTCCGGGCCAGCATCATCGTGGGCCTCCCTGCCCGGCAGTCCGGCCCTGCTGCTGTTGCTGCTGCTGGTCGGCCGCCGGGCGCACCGGCGGACCCGGCTCGGGCATCGGTCCGGGCGGGATGTCGGCGTCCACGAGGTGCTCGTCGTCGTTGACCTCCGGCTCCTCCTCGGTGGTCCGGGTGGCCAGAACCCAGGTGTCCTTGGATCCGCCGCCCTGCGAGGAGTTCACCACCAGCGACCCCTCGGTGAGCGCCACCCGGGTCAGGCCGCCGGGCAGCACCCAGATCGATTCGCCGTCGTTCACCGCGAACGGCCGCAGATCCACGTGCCGCGGCTGCAGCCGGTCGCCGATCAGCGTCGGATTGGTCGACAGCGCGATCATCGGCTGAGCGATCCAGCCGCGCGGATTGGCCCGGATGCGTCCGGCCAGCTCGTCGAGTTCGGCGCGGGTCGCGGTGGGACCGAAGACGATGCCGTAGCCGCCGCTGCCCTCCACCGGTTTGACCACCAGCTCGTCGATGCGGGCGAGCACCTCGGCGCATTCGTCGGGCAGCCAGCAGCGCAGAGTCTGCACGTTCTGCAGCAGCGGCTCCTCACCGAGGTAGTAGCGGATCAGCTCGGGCACGTACGTGTAGACGAGTTTGTCGTCGGCCACGCCGTTGCCGATCGCACTGGAGATCACCACGTTTCCGGCCCGGGCGGCGTTGACCAGACCGGCCACCCCGAGCATCGAGTCGGGCCGGAAGTGCAGCGGATCGAGGAAGGCGTCGTCGATGCGGCGGTAGATCACGTCCACCCGGGTCTGCCCGTCGGTGGTGCGCATGTAGACCACGTTGTCGCGGCAGAACAGGTCGCGGCCCTCCACCAGCTCGATACCCATCTGCCGGGCCAGCAGCGAATGCTCGAAGTACGCCGAATTGGCCACCCCGGGGGTCAGCAGCACCACCGTCGGATCGGTCACGTTGGTCGGCGCCGACGCCTGCAGCGCCCGCAGCAGATGCCGCGGATAGTCGCGTACCGCGCGGACCCGGTGCGCGGCGAACAGGTCCGGGAACACCCGCGCCATGCTGCGGCGGTTCTCGATCACATAGGAGACGCCCGACGGCGAACGCACATTGTCTTCGAGCACCCGCAGATCGCCGTGCTCGTCGCGGATCAGGTCGATGCCGGCCACATGGATACGCACCCCGTTGGGCGGCCGGATGCCGGCCGCCTGACGGTGGAAGTGCTCGCACGAGTTGATCAGCCGGCGCGGCACCACACCGTCGGCCAGCACGGCCTGCTCGCCGTAGACGTCGTCGAGGAACAGCTCCAGCGCCCGCACCCGCTGCCGGATGCCGGCCTCGAGTCGCGACCACTCCGCGGCGCCGATCACCCGAGGCACCGGATCGAGGGGGAAGGGCCGTTCGGTGCCCGACAGCGAGAAGGTGACGCCCTGGTCCAGATAGGCCCGGCCGAGGGCATCGAGGCGTGCCCGCAGGTCGCTCGGCTCCAGCGCGTCGAGGGCGGTGGCGATCCCGCGGTACGGCGGCCGGACGGTGCCGTCGGGCCGGAACATCTCGTCCACGGCACTCTGCTGGGCCCCGGCGTCGTAGCTGGTGAGGGCTGCGGCGCCGGCACCTGTCGGTGGGGCGGTCGGGTTCATGGACTCATCGTTCCCCGCGGATGTTTCAGGCGGCCGACTCCGTATTGCGCACGGGTTACCAAACCGCCCGGTGAGATTGCCGAAACATTCCGCCCGGCGTGTTCGTCCGCCCAACGTCGGGAACCGGCTCCGGTGCCCCCGGCCCGGGCGGGTAAGTTCAGCGGTGACGATCCTCACCGCAGGCAGGAGCTTTCCCACCCATGTCAGGATTCACCCGGTCAGGATTCACCCGGTCAGGATTCACCCGGCTGACCGCCGTGCTGCGCGACCGGGCGACGCGCCGGGCCCTGGCCGGCGGGCTCGCCCTGACCGCGACGCTCGCACTGGCCGGCTGCGGCACCGTCGACGGCGAGGCGGTCAAGGCCGACGGTGCGGTTCCGGCCTCGAGCGACCCGTCCGGTTCCGCGTCGACGCCGGCCACCCGCACGGCCGACGTGCAGGAGCTGGTCCTGGACCGGTCCGAGTTCCCGGCGGGCTACGCCGCCCTCGAGGTGCCGCCGTCGCAGGTGCAGGAGGTCCTCGACACGGTCCTCGCCTCCACCCGATCGGCCACCGTGGTGCCCCGCTCCTGTCTACAGGTGAGCCTGATCCCGGACTCGATCGACACCTCGCAGGTGGGCATGGCGACGGCCAGCAAGGGCACCTCGGTGCTCGGCACCGCCGTCGTCGAGGGCGGCGCGTCGATCGCCGATCAGCGCAAGGCCGTCACCGGAAAGTGCGCGAACCTGACGATGACCATGGACGTCTCGGGCCAGCAGGTGAAGAGCAGGGTGGCCCAGAAGGTGCTCACCGCGCCGAAGACCAAGACCGTCGACACCCTGGTCGTCGAGCAGACGCAGCGGATGAACGTCGGCGGCCAGGACGTCACCTCCAGCACCCGCCTCGGCTACGCACAGGTGAACGGCTACACGGTCAGCGTCGCCGGGACTTCGCCCACCGGCGGGCCGATCGACGACGAGGCCTTCGACGCGCTCTTCGTGGCGGCGGTGAACAAGCTGGTCGAGTGGACCTGACTCCGTCGTAGCACGTGCCCGCGGCCCGGACACCGGCCAGGTGTCCGGGCCGCGGGCCTCGGTGCCCTGCGGTCAGGCCGACGGCACCGCGGGACTCTCCTCGGTCTCGACGGACGACGGCTCCTCGGTGGTCGTGGTGGTCGTGGTGGTCGGCTCCTCCACGGTCTCCTCGGTGGTCTCGGTGGTCTCGGTGGTCGTCGTGGTGGTCGGCTCCTCGGTGGTGGACGCCGGGGTGAGCGTCTGCCAGGTGGCGCTGAGCACCTCGACGGGGCTCGTCGCACCGATCGGGGTCAGTGTCCACACCCGATCGGCGTCGCCGGCCACCGCGGCGTCCACGGCGTCCTTGCGCAGATCGCCGGCGTTGAAGACCAGCGGGCAGTCGCTGTTCACCGGGGTCACCGTCGCACCGTCGAAGGTGCTCGGGAGACGGCAGGTGACGGTGCGCGTCCCGTCCCGGTAGGTCAGCTCGCCGATCGCATCGGAGCCGGCGGTGAGTGAGGCGAAGACCGTGCTCTGCCGCGGTTCGGACGAGCCGGACCGATCGGCCGCCGATGCGTCTGCCGCAGAGGAATCGGCGGCAGAGGAATCGGCGGCACCCGGCGCGCCGTCGGCCGCCGACTGCTCGCCGGCGGTCTCTTCACGCAGCGGATCGCCGCCGTTCTCGGCCGCCGCCGCCTCGACGTTCTCGGCGGCCCGGGTCTCGCCCGCACCGGCCAGCCCCTGGGCCAGGGCGTCCTGCTGGTCGTCGAAGGTCGGGGCCCCCGAGCGTGCGGCGAGGAACTCCGGCGACTGGAAGTCCTCCATACCGGCCGGGGCCGGTCCCAGGTCGTTGAGTTCGCCGTCGAGCACCACCGGCACGATCGCCCGGGTGACCAGGTCGATCACGTCCAGGACCGGGTTCGCCGCCGCGGTCTGCCGCGGCTGCGGTGCCTGCGAGATCACGGTGCTGTTGCTGACGTAGGTGTTGTTGTAGGTGACGCGGTAGGTGTTGTTCACCGTGTAGCCGGGCCAGCGGGTGCCGGTCACCCGGTAGCCGCCGATCGGCGCATCGGCCGGCGGCCGCAAGGGATTGCCGCACGCGCACACCGCCCGCGGCACGCCGTCGGCGTCGACGAAGACGGCGGTTCCGGACTCGAGGACCGACTGGAACGGCCGGGCCACACCGTCGGTGTACGAGTAGTTGGTCACCCAGGTGTCGGCGGTGAGCACCACCGGGGTCAGCGAGTTCAGATACCAGGGGATGTCCTGGGTGCGGATGCCCTGCACCGCGGCCCAGGCCGAGGCCGCCCCGGGATTGGCGGCCAGCTGGTTGCCCAGCGCCGCGGTGTCGCAGACGGCGCCCCCGTAGGTGCCGTACAGCCCCGGCGCGGTGCCGTTGACCAGGCGCACCCCGTTTCCGCTCGCGGTCTCCACACGCGGCTGCACCGGCCGGGTCTTGTTGGTCAGGTGCACCGGAGCGGTGAACGGGTCCGGGCCTGGATCGTTCGCTGAGCGCAGGGTCAGCGCCGGAATCACGGCCTTGCCGGTCTTCTCGAAGTAGACCTGGTTGGCCACCAGGGCGACGACGACCACCAGAACGGCCACCACCGCCGACAAGATGATGGTCAAGCGTCGTCGGCTGCGTTTGCCCGCGTGTGCCAGTGCGACGGTGGTGGGGTCGTACGGGTACTGCCCGGGTCCCGGATAGGTCATGATCTCCTCCTCGACACCTCACGCAGGCGTCTCCTGCGAGTGAGGGTGGATACTGCGACATTCGTTGAGGAAGTGGTGCCCGTAACACGTATCGGAGAGATTCGATCCGTCGGTCGACGTCTGATCGGACGACGGCCAACGATGCAGGTGGGACGGCTGTGACGGGAGATACAACGCGGCCCGATCCCCGGGTGAGGGGATCGGGCCGCGCCGGAGAGACGCCGGGATCGGCGCACTCGTCGGATCAGATGACGCCGAGCGCCAGCATGGCCTCGGCCACGTGGACGAAGCCGGCGATGTTGGCGCCGGCGATGTAGTTGTTCGGGTCGTTGTACTCGTCGGCGGTCTCCACGCAGGTCTCGTGGATCGACCGCATGATGTCGCTCAGCCGCTCCTCGGTGTACTCGAAGCTCCACGAGTCGCGCGAGGCGTTCTGCTGCATCTCGAGCGCGCTGGTGGCCACACCGCCGGCGTTGGCGGCCTTGCCCGGCGCGAAGCCGATGCCCGCCGCTTGGAGCACCTTGATGGCCTCCGGGGTGGTGGGCATGTTGGCGCCCTCGCCGACGATCTGGCAGCCGTTCGCCACCAGAGCCTTCGCGTCGTCCTCGTCGAGCTCGTTCTGGGTGGCGCAGGGCAGCGCGATGTCGGCCGGCACCTGCCAGAGCGTGCCGTCGGTGCCCACCTTGGTGCCGTTGCCGCGCAGTTCGACGTATTCGGACAGCCGGGCGCGACGGACCTGCTTGACCTCCTTGAGGAGTTCGAGGTCGATGCCCTTCTCGTCGATCACGTAGCCGGACGAGTCCGAGCAGCCGATGACGGTGCCGCCGAGCTGGTGGATCTTCTCGATCGCGTAGGTGGCCACATTGCCCGAGCCGGAGACCAGGACCTTCTTGCCGTCGAAGCCCTGCCCCTTGGCCTTGAGCATCTCGTCGACGAAGAACACGGCGCCGTAGCCGGTGGCCTCCGGACGAACCTGCGAGCCGCCCCAGGTGAGGCCCTTGCCGGTGAGCACACCGGACTCGTAGCGGTTGGTGATTCGCTTGTACTGGCCGAACAGGTAGCCGATCTCGCGGCCGCCCACTCCGATGTCGCCGGCCGGAACGTCGGTCTTGTCACCGATGTGCCGGTACAGCTCGGTCATGAACGACTGACAGAAGCGCATGACCTCGCGGTCGGAACGGCCCTTCGGGTCGAAGTCCGAGCCGCCCTTGCCGCCGCCGATCGGCAGACCGGTCAGCGAGTTCTTGAAGATCTGCTCGAAGCCGAGGAACTTCACGATCGACAGGTTGACCGAGGGGTGGAAGCGCAGTCCGCCCTTGTAGGGGCCCAGCGCCGAGTTGAACTCGACCCGGAAGCCGCGGTTGATCTGCACCTTGCCGTCGTCGTCGATCCACGGCACCCGGAAGATGATCTGCCGTTCCGGCTCGCACATCCGGGTGAGGACGTCCTCGTACTCCGGGTGCTTGGCCATCACCGGCGTCAGGGTCTCGAAGACCTCGTGCACGGCCTGCTGGAACTCGGGTTCGCCGGGGTTGCGGTGGATCACCACGTCGAAGATGTCCTTGAGGGGACCTTCCAGTTCGCTCATCGGCACTACTCTCTCTGCTGCGTCGTCGCAGCGCTGTGTACCCGACCGGGGCCGGGGTGTCGTACCTGATGAACTTTACGGCTGTGTTACCGCCCTATTGCAATCGGATCGGGTGAGATTCAGCGCATCCGGCGTTCCCTCGGCTGCGGCGGCGGCTCGGTGAAGCGCCTGATCACCTCGTTCTCCTCGGAGATGAGGAACGAGGGATCGAGGACGTCCCAGACCTCGCGGAACGTCCGCTCGACCACCAGGGCGGCCTTGTCCACCTCGCGTTCGGGCAGGTCGAGCGTGCACGCGTCGGGGATCTCGGAGTGCGATTCGCCGGTGGCCGAAGCCTCCTGCTCCTGCCAGCCCAGCTCACACACCATGCTCAGGCGCTGCTGACGTTCGGGCGGGAACGGATACAGGTCGGCGACGTCGAGGGAGGCGTGCAGCCGGCCCCGATCGGTGAGGCTGAAGACGACGCCGGGCTGCGGCCCGAACATCTCGGTCCACAGCGAGAGCACTTTCAGCGGGTGGCCGACGGACAGGTCGGCGAGGCGATCGGCCAGTTCGGCGCGGAAGCGCAACCACATCCGGTCGATCTCGGAGTCGAAGCGCTCTTCGGTGAACTCCTCGGCGGATTCGGGGCCGGGCGCCGCATCCCCGGCAGGTCCGTCGTCGGCGGGGGGATTGTGGGACATCGGCACACCTCTCCGGCCGGAGGCCTTGTAAGGGACTCTTTTCACCACGTTAGCGCCGTCGGCGCGCTGTGCCGGGATTCTCCGGCGAGCCGGGCGCAAAAAGCACCCGGGGTGTCGTTCGTCGGAAGGACGGACGGCACCCCGGGTGGTCGGTGTGAGCCGGTCAGGCGGTCGGTGCCGGCTCCCGGGACTCGACGGCCGGCGCCGGGGTCCGGGCCGCGCGGGCGGCCACCACGTGCGAGATGCGCAGTTGCAGGGCGACGATCCCGGCGATCACGCCGACGACCGCGAACGCAACGGCCGGGGCCCAGGCGTCCCGGGGGCTGCCTTCGGCGATGCTGCCGGTGCCCGACAGGATGCCGAGGACCACGGCGGTGGCGAGCAGCACCAGGGCGGCCACGCCCAGGACGGTGCCCCAGGCCGAGACCCGGCGGGTCAGGTTGCCGCCGCCGATGAAGCCCTCGGGCCGGTCCCCGGTGTAGTCGCGCCGCCAGACGTGCAGATCGCCGGCCGAGCCGACCAGGTCCCAGCCGCGGTTCTCGCGGAAGGTGAAGTAGTCGCTCGGAGTGGGCTGGGCGCGCTGGTCGAGGACGTAACGGGTCTGGGTGGGCGCGGAGTCGGTGAACTTCATCCGCACGGGCAGCAGCCGGTTCACACCGGTCAGATGCCGGCCCCGGGCGGCGTTCGATTCGAGCCAGAGCTCGAGGTCGTCGGGGGAGGGATGGCGCAATGAGGGGAACCAGCTGGTGCTCATGGCATCTCCTTACATTGGGAGACGGACTCTGCGGCCGCAGAGGCGTCGGATGGATCCAGTTCTCTACGCTCCAGAGTCCCGGCGAGCCGTTGCCGCGGCAAGGGTTTTGAGACGAACCCTACGGCCCGTCTCAGTGAGTGTTCTGTCTCACAGGGGAGGGTGATGCGGTGCATCTCACTCGGCGATCCGGCCGGCACCGGGGTGCCGACCGTCCGACGACGGCGCGGTGAACACAGCGGGTACGGGGCATTGTGGTAAGCGAAACCCGTTGCGCCACAAGAGAAACAGTGATCCTAAGGCAACTTCACCTATGCTGAACAGCGGTTTGAGACGCCGGCGCCCGAGGATCCCGCTGAAACGCATCGGTTCCCGGGTATCGCCATATCGGGCGTATTCAGGGAAGAATGGGGCCAGGCCGCCCGGCGGCCGACATACGTGATCGCCGAACAAGGAAGCGAAATGGGTTCCAAGAACAAGCTGATCAAGCGGCTGGAGAAGGAAGTCAGGCGGCTCGCTGAGGAAGTGGTGGCGCTGCGCGACACCGTCGCCTCGCGGGTCCAGCTCGGCAAGGCCGACGAGGTGCCCGCCGTGGCGCCCGCACCGAAGACCGAGGCGCCCAAGCCGGCAGCCGCCAAGCCCGCTGCGGCCAAGCCCGCTGCCGCGAAGCCGGCCCCGGCGAAGCCCGCGGCCACCAAGGCCGCCCCGGCGAAGAAGGACAGCGCTGAGCCGGCGAAGGCCAAGTCCGCTGCGAAGCCCGCCGCCGAGAAGAAGCCCGCCGCCGAGAAGAAGCCTGCTGCGGAGAAGAAGCCTGCGGCTGCGAAGCCTGCTGCCGAGAAGCCGGCGGCCGCCAAGCCCGCCGCCGCCAAGCCCGCTGCGGAGAAGAAGTCCGCTGCCGCCAAGCCCGCTGCGGAGAAGAAGCCGGCGGCTGCCAAGCCCGCCGCAGGCAAGGCGAAGACCGTCGCCGAGCTGAAGGCCGAGGCCAAGGCCAAGGGTGTCAAGGGCTACTCGACGATGAAGAAGGCCGAGCTGATCGCCGCGCTGTCCTGATCGTCGCCCCAGCGCGAGGCACCGGGCCCCTCACCGCAGACGGCGGCGAGGGGCCCGCCGCATCGGCGGCGCCGCCGAGCGCGGCGACGATACGCTGTGCGGGTGGCTGACGAATCGGCGCGGCGCACCGTTCGCGAGGCGATCTGGGCGCTGGCGACCACGGTGGTGCTGGTGCTGCGGATGCTGGCGACCATCCTGTGCGTGGTGACCGTGCTGCTGTGGGCGGCGGCCGCGGTGCGCACCAGCCCGGTCAACGACTGGCTGTGGTGGGCACTCGGTTCGGCGGGGGTGCTGGTGGTGGCCACCTACGTCTACAGCGTGCTGCGGGTGCGCTATCCGTCGGCCAGCGAGCGCTGGGAACCCTGAGCAGGTGCCGGACGGCCCGCAGGCCGTCCGCAGATTCCGGCGTACGCGACACGAGAACCGGTACGCGCGTGTGTGCACACGCGCGTACCGGTCGTGATGTCGCGGTGACGGCCCGGTGGTGCCGCGGGGCCGGCGTCGACGGTCAGAACTGGACGGTCGGGGGCTGCTGCTGGCCGGCCGGCGCCTGGTAGAACTCGCGTGCCTTGACCCCGGCCATGGGGGCGAAGAACATCCACGGCAGCGTCCGCACCAGCTGGTTGAGCCGGGAGACGGCATCGTTGTAGTACTGCCGGGCGAAGGACAGCTTGTTCTCGGTGTCCGACAGCTCCTTCTGCAGGGCCATGAAGTTCGGGGCCGCCTGCAGCTGAGGGTAGTTCTCGGCCACCGCGAAGAGCCGGCCCAGCGCGCCGGTCATCTGGGCGTCGGCCGCGGCCTTGTCGGCCACGGACGGGGCATGCGCGGCCTGTTGCACGCTGGCGCGGGCCTGCGTCACCGCCTCGAGCACGCCGGCTTCGTGGGCGGCGTAGCCCTTGACGGTGTTGACCAGATTCGGGATCAGGTCGGCCCGGCGGGTGAGCTGGACGTCGATTCCGCCCAGCGACTCCTGCGCGGTGATGTCGGCCTTGCGCAGCTTGTTGAAGCCGACCATCACGACGATGGCGGCCACGACGATCAGCACCACGATGACGATCAGGATGATCCAGACTGCTGTCATGTCACGTCTCTTCCGTTGAGGGGTTGATTGAGGGTATCCGGGGACGGGGACCGGCCACAGGTATCGCGTGCCACGTGCTACCAGGAGCCGACGCCGCCGCCCCCGCCGCCGCCGCTGAATCCGCCGCCGCCCCCGCTGAATCCGCCGCCGCTGTTCGACGATTTGGCGGCCGAGTACGCCGACATCGACGACGACAGACTGGACTCGAAACTGTCGAAGGCCGAGCCGCCGCCGCCGAAGCCGCCGAAGTACGAGGTGTGATAGAAACCGGGGCCGAACCAGATCGGGTCGGGCGGCTCCTGGTTGGTGGCGTAGCGGTACTTGTCCGCCCAGGCGTCGGCGCAGTCGAAGGCGATCGCATACGGGATGAAGTCGGTGAACAGATCCTTGCGGGCGCTGAAGTCGAGACGCTCCTGATTCGACCGGGTCGAGAGCAGTCGTTCGAAACCACCGGCCCGGGACCAGACCTCGCGGCCGAGTTTGGTGCGCCGCGTGCCGACGCCGGTGTCCCAGAGCCCGGCGGCGCCGATCGCGAAGCCGGCCAGCGGCAGCATCCACACGGTGGCGGGGGCCCAGCCGAAGACCACCATCAGCACCGCGAGTGCGATCGCGATGATCACCAGGAACTTGCCGAGGGTCTCGAAGCTCGAGTGCTGGACCGTGTTGCTGGCCGCACCCCAGGTCCGGACCGAGCTGTCGATGGAGCTCTGCGCCGTGCCGAGCCGGCGTCCGGCGCCGACCGAGCCGTCGGCGGCGAAGACGGCGCCGTTCCGGCCGAGGCCGAGCGCATTGATCACGGCGAGACCGGCCGGGTCCAGACTCTGCTGAATCTCGGGAGTCATCTGGGAGATCACCGACCAGTCGTCTCCGTGCCGCTCGAGGCGCACCGCGCCTCGCTCCGCGAGGTTGAACAGGGTGGCCACCAGCGCCTTGCGCGGCAGTCGCTCGTAGGCCACATAGAAGGTCTGCGCCGGGCCGAGCCGTTTGTCAGGATCGCGCGGATCGGCCGGCGGCTCGTACATCACCGGCAGCAGGGGCTCGGACTCCCGGCTGCGCAGCGCCCACCACAGACCGGCCGCGCAGGTCAGGGCACTCACGATGAGAATGACGATGAGCAGGGGCAGCGAGCGGCCGAGGACCGGATCGAGAGTGACCGACCAGGGCACGGTGACCTGATCGGGTGCCGCCGACGGCAGGTCGACCCGCACGGCCAGCCCGGTTCCCGCGGCCAGGCTTCCGGTGGTGACGACCAGCGAGGTGTCGGACCTCTTGGAGATCTCGCAGTCGATGCCGCGGTTGGTGCTGCAGGTGAAGGCGGTGGGCGCCTCCGGCAGATTCACCACCGATTCGGAGCGCTCGACCGGCATCTGCCTCCCGGTGGGCACCAGCCGCCAGATGAACACCGAGGCGTCGGGGCTTCCCCAGCTGCCGCCGCCGGTCCCGCCACCGGTGTCGCCGGGCGCCAGGACACCGTCGACGTGGTACTTGACCACGTAGGTGTGCCGGCCGGGGGACACCGTGCTGTTCGGATCGCCGATCTTGGCCACCCGGATCCGCCGGCCCTGCTCCCAGAGCATCTCCACCGGTACCGATGCGCCGTCCATGGTGACCGAGACGTCCTCGGGGACGTACCGGGTGTTCTGGTCGGAGCCCTGGTCGGCGATGTCCCACTGCCGGAAGATGCCGTGCCGTCCGTAGGGGAACTCGGCGGTGATCGTCTCGACGGCCTGGAGGCGCCCGTCGGCGCTGACGTCGTATTCGCTGCGCCAGTCGCTGATGGTCATCGGATCCGACTCGGCGGTGCCGTCGGACGACGAGAAGTTGATCACCGGCAGAAAGAGCCCGAAGACCGTCAGCAGCAGCACCGCCAGTGAGAGTCCAACGCGCTTCATGTCTGTCGATCCTAGGGTGTGGGTCGGAGGGAACCCGGATGATCGGGCAGCCGGTGGACGCTCAGCCGCCCGCGCGGGCGAGCCATTCGGCCAGCACCGCACGGCCGCGGGCCGCCAGCTCAGGGCCGAACCGGCGGGCATCCGCGCGAATGACCCGCGGGTCGATCCGCTGGGTCGCCAGCTCGTGCGCGTGCCCGATCAGCCAGCTCTCGATGCGCTCCGGGTCGGCCTCGAGGTGGAACTGCAGGGCCAGCGCATAATCGCCGAGAGCGAAGGCCTGATGGTCGAAGCCGGGGGTGGACGCCAGCCGGTCGGCGCCGAGGGGGATGGCGAACTGATCGCCGTGCCAGTGCAGCACCGGCGTCTGGCCGAGCCGGTTCAGCACGCTCCGCGCCCCGGACTCGGTGAGCGTCAACGGGCCGTAGCCGATCTCCACCGCACCGGTGGGCCCGACCTCGGCGCCGAGCGCCGCAGCCATCAGCTGCGCACCCAGACACACGCCGAGCGTCGGCCGCTGATCGGCGAGCCGCCCGGTGAGCGCGTCGATCTCGTCGGCGATATACGGATAGCGGTCGATGTCGCCGACGCCGATCGGCCCGCCGAGCACGACCAGCAGGTCGGCGTCCCGCCACGCCCGCCGATCGACTGCGTCGAGTCCGGCGTCGGAGTACCGGATGCGGTAGCCGCGCTCGGCTAGGACGTCGCCGAAGATCCCGAGATCCTCGAACGGCACATGCCGGATCGCCAGCGCCGTCCGTACCGGACCGGTGCTCACTTGCCGCCGAGGATGGAGCCCAGGATGGAGCCGAGCGGATTGCCGCCCTTGCCGCCGCTCTTCGAACCGCCGAGCACCTCGCCGAGGATCGAGCCGAGGCCGCCGGTGTTCTGACCTCCGAGCATGCCGCCGAGCAGATCGCCCAGCCCACCGCCGGACGGGGTTGCGCCCGTGCCGCCGCCCTTCTTGCCGAACTGGCTCATCACGTAGCTGAGCACGATCGGGGCGAGCAGCGGCAGCAGCTTGCGCACCAGACCCTGGTCGACGGCGGCCGCCGGCACGGCACCGCTGATGCCCGCGGCCACGCCGTCGGCGTCGTCACCGAAGAGTTTGCCGACGATCTTCTCGCCGTCGGCGCCGTCCACCTGGTCGAGGTCGATGGTGCCGTCCGCCAGATCGTCGTCGTGCTGGGCCAGCGCCCCGGCCAGGGTGTCGGCGCGGCCGGGATCGTCGGTCTGGGCGGCCAGCCCGGCCAGCAGCGTCGGCACCGCCTGCTCGGAGGCGGCACGGACCTCGTCGGGTGCGACGCCGAGCTGCCGGGCGAGCGCGTCGATGGGCAGACGGTTGATCAGGTCGTTGACGTCGGTCACGGTCGACTCGATTCTGGCGCGGCGCCGGAGAGAGGAGGGGACCTTGATCGTAGCGGGCGGCCGGCCGTCGCGGGGCCGCCGTGAACCGGGCGCCCACCGCCCGGCGGAGATCAGCAGAGGTACCGGTCGATGAAGTCCCGGGCCGCGGCGGTGGCCTCCCGGGCGTCCGGGGTGAGCCGGGGGAACATCTGGAAGACGTGCCCCTGACGCGGCCACGCCTGAATCGTCGACCGGCCGCCGGCGGCCAGCAGGCTGTCGTGGACGGCGCGGGCGTCGGCACCCATCACCTCGCGGCCGCCGTACTGGATGAGCGTGTCCGGCAGCGTCATGTCGGGGGTGAGCCGCACCCGCATGCGCGGATCGTCGGCCCGGGCGCCGCCGGTGTAGAGCCGCAGCAGCCGGGCGGCGGCCGCGGCGTCGATCATCGGGTCGTGCACCCCCGAGCGCTCCTGGGCGCAGGCCAGCGTGAACGTCGGATCGTAGAGCGGGGAGAACAGCACCATCGCCCGCGGCTGTGGCAGGCCGTCGAGATGGTTCGACAGCAGCAGGTCCTGGGCCAGATGGCCGCCCGCCGAGTCGCCGGCCACGATGATCTGATCCCCGGAGAAGCCCTGCTCGAGCAGCCAGCGGTAGCCGCGGACGGTGTCGTCGCCGCCGGCCGGGAACCGGTATCGCGGGCCCAGCCGGTAGTCGAGGCTGAACGCGCCGATTCCCGCGCGCCGGGTCAGCCGGGCCACCATGCCGCGGTGGGTGCGCGGCGAGCACACCAGATAGCCGCTACCGTGCAGGTAGTAGATGATCGACCGTCCCGACGCCGGATCGGGCTGCTCGCCGCCGAACCGGCTCGACTCGTGCTGCCACTCGCCGCGTACCTGGCCGGTGGGCACGCTCACCCGTACCGGCGTGGTCCGCGTCTCCGGCGGGACCGGGGAGAGCGCCGACAGGGAGGCGTTCAGGGCGGGACGGCTGGCCTGCAGCAGCAGTGGGCCGGCCACCGGGGTGCGGCCGGCCACGCCCATCATCGGGCGCATGGTGCCGCGGATGACGCCGGCCGCCGCCGGTCCGAACGGCGGGCGTCGTCGATCACGTGTCACAGGACTCACATGCGCCACTGTAAGCCTGTCTGACTATGTGACGTGTCTGTTTCGGCGGTGTATCCCAGCGCTTTTGCTTCCCCCTGGGCGGCGTGGCAGAATTGCGGGTACTGCGCTCGAGGTGTAGCGGAACGTGACGGTCCGCGCACTGCCCGAGCCGGCCAGCAATGAAGCTGATCCGGGCGACGTGATCGCGTCCATCAAGAAACCCGGAACTCTCCAGTACGTATTAGTGCGCAGCGTGGCGTACGGAGTAGGCAGATTCATGATGCACATGCCGGGGCCCGTCGGGCTCTACGACCCGGTCAACGAACACGACGCCTGTGGCGTCGCCTTCGTCGTGGACATGCACGGCCGCAAGAGCCGCGACATCGTCGAGAAGGCCATCACCGCGCTGGTGAATCTGGAACACCGTGGGGCCGCCGGAGCCGAGCCGAACACCGGTGACGGCGCCGGCATCATGATCCAGGTCCCGGACCGTTTCCTGCGCGAGGTCGTCGACTTCGATCTGCCCGCCGCCGGCGAGTACGCCACCGGCATCGCCTTCCTGCCGCAGGCCGCCGACGACGTGGCCGACGCGGTCAAGGGCATCGAGAAGATCGTCGAGGCTCAGGGCCTGACCCTGCTCGGCTGGCGCAACGTCCCGGTGGACGAGTCCTCGCTGGGCGCGCTGGCCCGTGACGCCATGCCCACCTTCCGCCAGGTCTTCATCGGCGGCGCCTCCGGCGCCGAACTCGAGCGGCAGGCCTACGTGGTGCGCCGGCGCGTGCAGTATGAGCTCGGCGAGAAGGGCCCCGGCCAGGACGGCCCGGGCCGCGAAACCGCCTACTTCCCGAGCCTGTCCGGCCAGACCTTCGTCTACAAGGGCATGCTGACCACCCCGCAGCTGCGCGACTTCTACCTGGACCTGCAGGACGATCGGGTCGAGAGCGCGCTGGGCATGGTCCACTCGCGCTTCTCCACCAACACCTTCCCGTCGTGGCCGCTCGCGCACCCGTTCCGCCGGGTGGCCCACAACGGTGAGATCAACACCGTCACCGGCAACGAGAACTGGATGCGGGCCCGCGAGGCGCTCATCGACACCTCGGTCTTCGGCCCCGGCGCCGAGGAGAAGATCTTCCCGGTCTGCACCCCGGGAGCCTCGGACACCGCGCGCTTCGACGAGGTTCTCGAACTGCTGCACCTGGGCGGCCGGCCGCTTCCGCACGCCGTGCTGATGATGGTCCCCGAAGCCTGGGAGCGGCACGAGGACATGAAGCCCGAGCACCGGGCGTTCTACGAGTACCACTCGGCGCTGATGGAGGCCTGGGACGGCCCGGCGTCGGTGTGCTTCACCGACGGCACCCTGATCGGCGCCGTCCTCGACCGCAACGGTCTGCGGCCCTCGCGCATCTGGGTCACCAAGGACGGTCTGGTGGTGCTCGGTTCCGAGGTCGGCGTGCTCGACATCGATCCGGCCGACGTGGTCTCCCGGCAGCGTCTGCAGCCGGGCAAGATGTTCCTGGTCGACACCTCGCAGGGGCGCATCGTGGCCGACGAGGAGATCAAGGACGAACTGGCCGGTCAGCACCCCTACCGGCAGTGGCTCGACGACAATCAGGTCCACCTCGAGGATCTGCCGATGCGTCCGCACGTGCACATGAACCACGACCGGGTCACCCACCGGCAGCAGCTCTTCGGCTACTCCAACGAGGACCTGAATCTGCTGGTGGCGCCGATGGCTGCCAGCGGCGGTGAGGCCTTGGGCTCGATGGGCACCGACACCCCGATCGCCGTGCTCTCCAACCGGCCGCGGATGCTCTTCGACTACTTCCAGCAGCTGTTCGCGCAGGTCACCAACCCGCCGCTGGACGCCATCCGTGAGGAGATCGTCACCAGCCTGTCCAACCGGATCGGCAGCGAGGGCGACCTGCTGAATCCGGCCCCGGAGTCGGCCCGGCAGATCGTGCTGAGCGGTCCGGTCATCGACAACGACGACCTGGCCCGCCTGGTGGAGATCGACGGCGCCGCCACCGGCTTCCCGTCTGTGCATCTGCACGGCCTGTACCCGGTCGCCGAGGGCGGCGAGGGGCTGCGCCGGGCGCTCGACGATCTGCGGGCCCGGGCCTCGGCGGCCATCGCCGACGGCGCGCGCGTCATCGTGCTCTCGGACCGGGAGTCGGACGAGACCATGGCGCCGATCCCGTCGCTGCTGATGACCGCGGCGGTGCACCACCACCTGGTCCGTGAGCGCACCCGCACCCGGGCCGGCATCGTCGTCGAGGCCGGTGACGCGCGCGAGGTGCACCACATGGCGCTGCTGGTGGGATTCGGCGCCGCCGCGATCAACCCGTACATGGCCTTCGAGTCCATCGAGGACATGATCGACTCGGGCGCCCTGCGCTCCCCGGCGGACTTCGCCAAGGCCCGCGCCAACTACATCAAGGCCGCCGGCAAGGGTGTGCTGAAGGTGATGAGCAAGATGGGCATCTCCACGGTGCCGTCGTACAACGGCGCGCAGCTGTTCCAGCCGATCGGCCTGAGCCAGGAGCTCGTCGACGAGTTCTTCACCGGCCTGCGCAGCCAGCTCGACGGCATCGGTCTCGACGAGATCGCCGCCGACGTGGCCGCCCGGCACGCGCTGGCCTTCAGTGAGCGGCCCACCGAGCGTGCGCACCGTGAGCTCGAGGTGGGCGGTGAATACCAGTGGCGCCGTGAGGGCGAGTACCACCTGTTCAACCCGGAGACCGTCTTCAAGCTCCAGCACTCCACCCGCACCGGGCAGTACGAGGTGTTCAAGGAGTACACCAAGCTGGTCGACGATCAGTCTCAGCGGATCGGCACCCTGCGCGGTCTGTTCGACTTCAACTTCGGTGATCGCGATCCCATCCCGATCGACAAGGTGGAGCCGGCCAGCGAGATCGTCAAGCGCTTCTCCACCGGCGCGATGAGCTACGGCTCCATCTCCGCCGAGGCCCACGAGACGCTCGCGATCGCGATGAACCGTCTCGGCGGCCGGTCCAACTCGGGTGAGGGCGGCGAGGATCCGCGGCGTTTCAGCCACGACGAGAACGGCGACTGGCGCCGGTCGGCCATCAAGCAGGTGGCCTCCGGCCGGTTCGGCGTGACCAGCCACTACCTGAGCAACTGCACCGACATCCAGATCAAGATGGCTCAGGGAGCCAAGCCGGGTGAGGGCGGCCAGCTGCCCCCGCACAAGGTGTACCCGTGGGTCGCCGAGGTGCGTGGTTCCACGCCGGGCGTCGGCCTCATCTCACCGCCGCCGCACCACGACATCTACTCGATCGAGGATCTGGCCCAGCTCATCCACGACCTGAAGAATGCGAACCCGGAGGCCCGGATTCACGTGAAACTCGTCTCCGAGCTGGGGGTGGGCACCGTGGCCGCAGGCGTGTCCAAGGCGCACGCCGACGTGGTGCTCATCTCCGGGCACGACGGCGGCACCGGCGCCAGCCCGCTGACCTCGCTCAAGCACGCCGGAGCGCCCTGGGAGATCGGCCTGGCCGAGACCCAGCAGACCCTGCTGCTGAACGGTCTGCGCGACCGGATCGTGGTCCAGGTGGACGGTCAGCTCAAGACCGGACGCGACGTGGTGATCGCCGCCCTGCTCGGCGGCGAGGAGTTCGGTTTCGCCACCGCGCCGCTGGTGGTCTCGGGCTGCATCATGATGCGCGTCTGCCACCTCGACACCTGCCCCGTGGGTGTGGCCACCCAGAATCCTCTGCTGCGCGAGCGGTTCACCGGCAAGCCGGAGTTCGTCGAGAACTTCATGCTCTTCATCGCCGAAGAGGTCCGGGAGCTGCTGGCCCGGCTGGGCTTCCGCACCCTGCAGGAGGCGGTCGGCCACGTCGAGGCGCTCGACACCGCCAAGGCGCTCGCGCACTGGCGCGAGGCCAAGGCCGGCAAGCTCGACCTGTCGCCGATCCTGACCATGGCCGACTCGCCGTTCATGAACCAGGACCTGTACTGCTCCGGCACTCAGGACCACGGTCTGGACAAGGCGCTCGACAACGAGCTGATCGCCAAGGCGCGGCCGGCCATCGAGGCGGGCACCCGGGTGGTGATCGAGTCGCCGATCAGCAACGTCAACCGGACGGTCGGCACCATGCTCGGGCACGAGGTGACTAAAGCCTATGGGGCCCAGGGCCTTCCGGACGGCACCATCTCGATCGAGTTCACCGGTTCGGCCGGCAACAGCTTCGGCGCCTTCGTTCCGCGCGGTATCACCATGCGGCTCGCCGGCGACGCGAACGACTTCGTCGGCAAGGGTCTGTCGGGCGGCAAGATCGTCGTCGCCCCGCCGGCCGGAGCGCCGCAGGAGTTCGTCGCCGAGCAGAACATCATCGCGGGCAACGTGATCGGCTTCGGCGGCACCGCCGGCAAGATCTTCCTGCGCGGTGTGGCCGGCGAGCGGTTCTGCGTCCGCAACTCGGGTGTGCACGCCGTCGTCGAGGGCGTGGGCGATCACGGCTGCGAGTACATGACCGGTGGCCGGGTGATCGTGCTGGGCACCACGGGCCGCAACTTCGCGGCCGGCATGTCCGGCGGTGTGGCCTACGTGCTCGATCGGGACGGACGGTTCGCCGAGAACCTGAACACCGAACTGGTGGACCTGGCTCCGCTGGACGCCGACGACCTGAAGTACCTGCAGGACATGCTCACCGAGCACCGCGACGAGACAGGATCGACGGTCGCGGCCAAGGTGCTGGGCAACTGGGCGGTGGCCCAAACCAAGTTCGCGAAGGTCATGCCGCGCGACTACAAGAGAGTGCTTGACGCCATCGACGTCGCCGAGCGCACCGGACGAGATGTGAACGAAGCGATCATGGAGGCGGCTCGTGGCTGATCCCAGAGGATTCCTGAAGCACACCGAGCGGGAGACGCCGACGCGTCGGCCGGTGGACCTGCGGCTGATGGACTGGAAAGAGGTGTACAACACCTTCGACCGGGACACCCTGACCACCCAGGCGAGCCGCTGCATGGACTGCGGTATTCCGTTCTGCCACAACGGCTGCCCGCTGGGCAACCTGATTCCGGAATGGAACGACCTGGTCTACAAGGGCCGGTGGGATGCGGGTATCGAGCGCCTGCACGCCACCAACAACTTCCCCGAGTTCACCGGTCGGCTGTGCCCGGCACCGTGCGAGGCGTCCTGTGTGCTGGGCATCAACCAGCCCGCGGTGACCATCAAGCAGGTCGAGGTGGAGCTGGTGGAGAAGGCGTGGGAGGAAGGCTCCGTGACGCCGGTCCTCCCGTCGGAGAAGACCGGCAAGGCTGTGGCCGTGATCGGTTCGGGCCCTTCGGGTCTGGCCGCCGCCCAGCAGCTGACCCGTGCTGGACACGACGTGACCGTCTTCGAGCGCAACGACCGCATCGGTGGCCTGCTGCGCTACGGCATCCCCGAGTTCAAGATGGAGAAGCACTTCATCGACCGGCGGCTCGAGCAGATGGAGGCCGAGGGCACCGTCTTCCGCACCGGCGTGAACGTGGGTGTGGACATGACCGTCGAGCAGTTGCGCGCCGACTTCGACGCCGTGGTGCTGGCGAACGGTTCGACCATCGGCCGCGACCTGCCGATCCCGGGCCGTGAACTCGAAGGCATCTACCAGGCCATGGAGTTCCTGCCGCAGGCCAACCGCGCCGCCGTCGGCGACGAGGTTCCCGGGCAGGTCACCGCCGAGGGCAAGAAGGTCGTCATCATCGGCGGTGGCGACACCGGTGCCGACTGCCTGGGCACCTCGCTGCGTCAGGGCGCGGAGATCGTCCACCAGTTCGAGATCATGCCGCGGCCGCCGGCCGAGCGCGCGGAATCCACGCCGTGGCCCACCTACCCGCTGATGTACCGGGTCTCCTCGGCACACGAAGAGGGCGGCGAGCGGGTCTTCTCGGTGAACACCGAGGAGTTCATCGGCGAGAACGGCAAGCTCACCGCGCTCAAGGCGCACGAGGTGACGATGGTGAACGGCCGCTTCGAGAAGGTCGAGGGCAGCGACTTCGAGCTCGAGTGCGATCTGGTGCTGCTCGCAATGGGCTTCATCGGCCCTGAGCGCGGCGACCTGCTCGACAAGCTGGGCGTGGAATACGACGGCCGCGGCAACATCGCCCGCGACGGCGAGTTCGCCGCCAAGGGGCTCTCCGGCGTCTTCGTCGCCGGCGACGCCGGCCGCGGACAGTCACTGATCGTCTGGGCCATCGCCGAGGGCCGCTCCGCCGCTGCTGCGGTGGACGCCTACCTCACGGCGAGCACCGAGCTGCCCGCCCCGATCATCCCGACCCAGGTGGCCCAGCGCTGATCTGACGGGAACGGACTTCAGGCCGCCTCACACCCGGCCTGAGGATGGAAAGCGGTCCGGCCGGGAGACCCTCAGGGGTTTCCCGGCCGGACTTCGTCGTTCGGTGTCTGTTCGGCGCTGGAGGTGCAGCTCGGCCTGGGGCGGGGCCTGGGTTCGACGGTCCGGTAGCACCGGGCGCGGAGGATGTGAACGCCGGCGACGGCCAGCACAGTCAGACCCGGTGAGGGAGGCACCCGACCGGGCCTGAACTGGAGCAGCCGACGATCACCCCCGGCGTTCATCTCACTGCCGTGGCGCTAGTTCCACCGGCGGCTCGGTGACGTCCTCAAGAACCTCGACGATCTCGAGAAGTGCCTCGGTGATGTCGAGGATCCGAAAGCCCGGGAACGCTTGCGGCAGCAGATCGACGATCTGTGCGAGCAGCTCGAACAGCGTGGCGACGACTATCGGCAAGACTTCCGTACCGACACCGAGCCACGCGGGGAGGGAGCCGAGCAACCCGACGACCGATCGGATATCGATCCCGCAAGGCCACGCATAGGCGAACCCGCCCAACGCATCGGCGAGATGCGGTCGGCCGCACTCGGCGCGATCCTCGACGCCGCCAACTACGACACACTACCCAACGGCAGCGACGAAGAAGTCATAGAGCGACTCCTCGACTTCGCCGATGAACTGTCGAACGCCGCCCGAGAGATTTTGTATTTGTCGGAAGTGCCAGTGCGGGTCCACGTTAGTGAACTAGTCAGATGATGCGAGGCCTTGCTGGCGGAGGTGACTGTCGCTATTTCGCCACCTAGGCCTGGCTCCAGTAGCTTTTGATGAAGGAGGTTCTCAATGGGAATGAGTGCTAAGGACTGGGATGCGCTGATACGGGAGGCGGGTGATCTGGCTGGAGGGAACTGGAGTGTCGTGGGAAAGGGGCGCCGAGCCTACCTGCTGCGAACTCCTGTTCGATGGTGGGCACAATTCATCCGTTACGAAAACACCTCGACCGGACTTCTAGTCGCTTACCAGGGGTTACTGAGCTATCCGTTGCCACGAACCGAATGTGGGATGGATGGCATAACGCAAGGACATTTGCGTGACCCGGATTTGCGGAAATCATTTGCCGGGAACCCTGGTCTGGTGGCTGCATTTGCCGAAGCTGCAACCGACCTTGTTTACCGTGAAAAATGGTCCGAGAAGGGCGCTTTGGAGATTTCCGAGCGGTATTTTAGGAAGAACTGCGAGGCGGGAATCATGGAAACAATATATCAGGGATTCTCTCGGCAGCTTCTCGTCGCTCAACGGGTCCTGTGCCGTTCGCGTCCGCAGCCTGATCTGCAGTCTGATGTGCAGTGGGTGCTCGATGACCCACAGGTTGGGGAGAGGATTTGGGATGACCGGAGTGCGGATTTCGGCAAGCAGGCCACTATTGATTATTGGCGTGCGGTGGCCGATCGGTTGGATGCTGCTGATAGTGATGGGTTGAATGAGTTGCTTCTCGCGCAGCGGCGTAAGACGTTGTTGGGTTTGGGGTTGAGTGAGGATTTGATCGGGACT
>Ga0164243_10001439_pt1 | contig 40262 bp, 36 predicted proteins | sample OricompcompostOP_FD_108781 | JGI IMG/M metagenome (GOLD analysis project Ga0164243, IMG submission 108781) | Organic Plus compost microbial communities from Emeryville, California, USA - Original compost - Organic plus compost (OP) | ecosystem: Engineered > Solid waste > Mixed feedstock >... | reverse complement strand
TCGGGGGATCAGATTCGTGTTCTTCGACGCCTTCGTACCCGAACCGGATCGCTCGGCCCTGGACCTCATGGCTGCGCCGCTGGCGCAGGCTTTCATCGACTCGCAGGTCGCCTCACCCGACGGTCTCGTGCCGTTGAGCGAGACGGCGTTGATCCGATGGGGGCTCGAAGGCGTCGAGCGTGAGTGGGTTGCCCGCAACGCGGACCCGCATCCTTTCGCAACCTTGGCGCAGCGGTCACCGCTCACGCGCCCGCTGGGAGCGCTGGGCCTCGAACTCGCCTACGTCCACTGCACCCGTAAACCCACCGACGACCCATTCTGCGACTTCTCCGCCGCGACGCGCGACGACCCGGCGTGGATTCATTCGTCGGTCGATGCGATCCACGATTTCATGGTCGCCGACCCGGCGCTTACCGCTCAGGTGTTGGTGGACCTAGGACGACGATGGGGTGTCGTGAGTTGACGCCGAATGCTGGCCCGCGGCGGCGCCGCGCACATTCCGAATCTTGAGGGGCCGATCTGCTGCACGGGGCTGAGCGCCGGCCTCCGACGCCGACTTCACCGGCTGGACCGGTGGTCACGTATCGATGCCGAGCAACCATAGATCCAGCCTCATGAGGGCGAGAGCCCCGCAGTTGGACCGGCGGCGCCGGTGGGAGCGTGTCATTGCAGGCGGGCTCTCATCAGCTCCTCGCTGGTTCCACGGGCAGGAGGTCGCGGACGCATTCGCGTCGCTGGTCAATCGGACACCGCCGGGTGAATCGGAGACCGCATCCGATTGACGTCGATGTGAGCTGGTCGCGCAGTCTCAGTTCTAGTCTCATTCGGGCTCGTCCGTGGTAGGCCAGAACGGTTCGACCGAGGGTGTGTCGGACTGCAATCACGGGCTTGGCCGCTTCGATGAACGAGGTTGCGATCGGTTGGAAAGCGGGTTGAGTGAAAGCTCTCAGGGGTTCGAATCCCCTATCCTCCGCCGAAAGACGAGGAGCGCAGTTTGTTGCGCTCCTCGTCTTCTTTGCTGGTAGCGGCGCGGGCCGAACCGGCGGCGGTAAGGCGGCCAGCGTTACTCGCCGAAGGGGTCGTATTCGGCGTGGTCGGCCACCGTCGCGGAGAGAGCCTGGAGCTGGTGGGCTCCGTCGCCGAGCAGGTGGTCGATGACGAGCAGGCGGGACATGTAGTGGCCCACGCTGTACTCGGCCGTGACGCCGATGCCGCCGTGCAGCTGGACGGCCTCCTGCGACACGTGCCGAGCAGCCTTGCTGACCTTCAGCTTGGCGCGCTGCGCCGCCTCGATCTGGAACGACGCATCGTCGCTGTCTGCCAAGACGAGCGTGGCCCACATAACGATGCTGCGGGTCAGCTCGACCTGCACGTACATGTCGGCCGCGCGGAAGGTGAGCGCCTGGAACGTCATCAGCGGCACACCGAACTGCTTGCGCGTCTTGAGGTACTCGACCGTTGTGGACAGGGCGGTCTCCATCGCGCCCAGCGCCTCGTGGCAGTAGGCGACCTGTGCCTTGGCGACCGCGAGTGCGACGGCGTCCGAGACGTCGGTGCCGGCGTCGCCCAGCGGGGTGGCCGGAGTGTCGGTGAACGTCACCTTGGCGGCGCGGCCACCGTCGACCGTGCGATACCCGGTGCGGGTCAGGCCCGAGGCGTCGTGCTGCACCACGAACACGCCGGTTCCACCGGAGGGCAGAGCGGCGGTCACGATCAGCAGATCGGCACGCTCACCGGTGATGACCGGCTCCTTGGTGCCCGACAGGGTCCAGGAGTCGCCCGAACCGGACGCGGTGACCGCCGACGGCTGCTCGCTGTAGCGGCCGCCGACCTCGGTGTGCGCGACCGCCGGGACCAGCGTGCCCTCGGCGATACCGCCCAGGATCTCGGCGCGCTGCTCATCGGTGCCCAGCGCCTGCACCAGCCCGCCGGCCAGGACGACCGTCTCGACGTACGGCTCGGGTGCGATGACGTGACCGATCTCCTCAGCCACGATCGCGACCTCGACCGGTCCCGCGCCGAAGCCACCGTCGGCCTCGGCGAATGGCAGACCCAGCGCGCCGGTCTCGGCCAGCTGCTTCCAGGTGGCGTCCGACCAGCCTGGGCCGGTCTTGGTGACCTCGCGGCGCGTCTCGCTGGAGTCATAGGCCTTGCCCAGCAGGCCCGCGATGGCGCTCTTCAGCGCCTCTTGTTCGGCGTCGTAGACGAAATCCATGATTCAGCCCCTCAGTCCCAGGATGCCGCCGGCGATGATCTGACGTTGCACCTCGTTGGAGCCGCCGTAGATCGATGCCTTGCGCATGTTCAGGTAGACCGGCGCGGAAACCTGCGCCCAGTCCTCGATGTCGGACTCATCGCCAGCGCCAGAAGCGATGACCGACGGTCCGGCGATGTCGACGTACAGCTCGGTGACGGCCTGCTGCAGCTCGGTGCCGCGCAGCTTCATGACCGACGACGCCGGATGCGGTTTGCCGTCGGCGGAGTTGGCGACCACGCGCATCGCGGTCAGCTCCAGGGCCAGGATCTCGTTCTCCAGATCGGCCACCCGGGCCGCGAAGGTGGCGTCGTCGAACAGCGACGTACCGCCGGGCCCGGCAGTCTTGGCGATCTCCTTGGCTGCGGCCAGATTGCGCTTGGTGGCACCCACGGGGGCGACACCGACGCGCTCGTTGCCGAGCAGGAACTTGGCGTAGTCCCAGCCCTTGTTGACCTCGCCGACGAGGTTCTCGGCCGGCACGCGCACGTTGTCGAAGAAGACCTCGTTGACCTCGTGGCCGCCGTCGATCAGCTCGATCGGACGGACCGTCAGACCTTCGCTTCGCATGTCGATCAGCAGCATCGAGATGCCGGCCTGCTTCTTAGCTTCGGGGTCGGTGCGCACGAGTGTGAAGATCCAGTCGCCGTACTGGCCCAGCGTGGTCCAGGTCTTCTGGCCGTTGACGATCCACTCGTCACCCTCGAGCACAGCCTTGGTCTTCAGCCCCGCCAGGTCGGAGCCGGCATCGGGCTCGGAGAATCCCTGGCTCCACCAGATGTCCAGATTCGCGGTCTTGGGCAGGAACTTCTCCTTCATCTCCTGCGACGCGAAGTTGGCGATGACCGGACCGATCATGCCCGCATTGAAGGCCAACGGCGGTGGCACGTTGGCCAGCTGCATCTCCTCGTGCCAGATGTGGCGCTGCAGCGGGGTCCAGTCCTTGCCGCCCCATTCGACCGGCCAGCCGGGAACGGCGAGTCCGGCAGCGTTCATGACCTGTACGGCCTCGACGAACTGCTCCTTGGACAGCTCGCGACGGGCCGCGACGGTGTCACGGATGTGTTGGGGGACCTGGGTCGTGAAGAACTCGCGCATCTCCTCGCGGAATGCGGCGTCCTCCTCGGACAGGCGCAGCTTCATGGCTACCTCCGGTCGTGCCGATGTGCTAAGCGATTGCTTAGTTGCACACTAACTGTCAAAACTTGATGGGTCTATTCCGGGCTGTCCTTGCGACGAGACCGCCCGGTACGGGCGCGCAGGGGACCGACCAGGCGCGGACCTGCGAGCCGTTGTTCCAGCCGCCTTGCCTCACGACGCAGCGGCTGGGCCACGTACTCGCCGAGTATGACACCGGACGAGAGCGCAATGGCACTGGCCAGCGCCGTGATCATCGCGATCAGTCCCAGCAGATTGTCATCGGCCAGCAGTGTCAGCCCCCGATAGATCGACAGACCTGGCAGCAGGGGGACGATCGCCGCGACCACGATCACGAGTGGGGGGACGCCGATCCGCTGGGCGACGCCATAGCCGACCAGACCGATCAGCACGGCCGACACCGCCGCGGGCCACGCCGGGGTGACTTCTTCGCGAGCGATGATCACGTAGACGAACGTCGCCACCCCCGCGACCAGAGCGACCGGCAGCAGCGAACGGCCCGGTGCGTAGGCCGAGAACGCGAACGCCGCCGCCGTGACGGCTCCGGCAGCCGCGGCGATGGGTGGATCGGCGAGCGAGGCGTTGGTGACGCTGGTGAGCGAGTCGACCCCGAACTGGTGACCGATCGTCAGTCCGCCACCGACGCCCGCGATGATGCCGACCGTCGCGATCAGCACCTCCAGAATGCGCGCATTGGCCGTGACGTAGAAGCCGGTCAGGGCGTCCTGAAACGCGCCGATCAGCCCCAACCCGGCCAGCAGCATGACGATGCCGGAGATCACCACGAACGACCCGTCGACCGGCACGTCGACAGCTTCACAGCCGACCGCGATCAGGGAGGCGACGAATCCGCCGACCGCCTGCCCGTAGAACGCCGGGAGACGCAGCCGGACCAGGCGTCGCTGCAAGATCTCGATGATGGCTGCCGAGACGGCGGCCACCGCGGCCCCGGCCGGCCGGCCACCCAACAGCACCGCGATCGCGGCACCCGTGACCGCCCAGGACACCGTGATGGCCCACCGTGGCGACCTGTGGCCGGTGGACGCGATCTGCGCCAGCCGGCCACGCGCCTGGTCCAGATCGATCTGCCCGGCCAGCAGGTCGGCGACCAGCAGATCCACCCGGGTCAGATCGTCGAAGTCGGTCTCGCGGTGGGTCACGTGCCGCGTCGCCGTCCGCGACGGCTCGTCCGGACGGTACTGGTGGCTGATCGACAGTGCCGTGAAGGTGACGTCCATCTGCGCCTGCCGCAGCCCCTCGTGATGCGTGATCGACGACATCGTGGCCACGACGTCGGCTGCGCCTGCGCCGTTCGACAACAGCATCTCGCCCACCCGTAGTGCCAGGTCCAGCACCGCGTCGTCACGCGTCGGGTCGCCCGGTGTCTCGGCGTCGTGGTCGGTCACCGTCCCATCTTGACGATGCGCAATCCTCGAGCCAAGGGCCGGGGCCACGTGCGAGTACGCTCACGATCGTGACCGCGGTGCAAGAGACGACGGAGTGGATCGAGGACGCCGAGCTGGGTGCCGGCTATCTGCAGCGAACGTTCGACCTCGGCGAGGACCCGGACGGGGAGCGGAGCCCGGTCGTTGCGACGCTCGTCAAGCGGGTCGCGACATCCCGCAAGAAGGTGCGCGGCGCCGTGCTCTACGTGCACGGCTTCACCGACTACTTCTTCCAGGCCGAGGTGGCCGACTTCTTCGCCGACCGGGGTTTCGCGTTCTATGCGCTCGATCTGCGTAAGTGCGGCCGGTCCAGGCGGCCCGGTCAGACGCCGCACCACGTCTCGGACCTGGCCCTCTACGACGATGAACTGGACCGTGCGCTCAAGGTCGTACGCGAGGAGACCGCTGTGCCGGTCGTGCTCATGGGCCACTCGACCGGGGGGCTGATCGTGCCTTTGTGGCTGTCCCGGATCGCCGGACGTGCCGGTGGTGTGGAGGCCGCCGGCATCACCGGCCTGATCCTGAACAGCCCGTGGTTCGATCTGCAGGGCTCGCCCTGGATGCGTTCGGTCGGCACGCAGGCCATCCGGGCGGTGGCGAAGATCAAACCGCTCGATGTGATGAAGCTGCCGAAGACCGCGGTCTACGGCGACAGCCTCGCCATAACGCGATTCGGCGAATGGACGTACAACCTGGACTTCAAGCCGCTGGAGGGCTGCGACATCACCTACGGCTGGATCAACGCGGTCCGTCGTGGCCACGCGGCCTTGCATCGCGGGCTCGACATACAGGTCCCGGCGCTGGTGATGCGGTCGGCGCGCACCTGGTACGGCCGCGAATTCGGTCCCGCCGCGGTCACCTCCGACACCGTCCTGGACGTCAGGCAGATCGCTCGCTGGTCCGGCTGCCTGGGCGACCACACCTGGGTCGTCCCCATCGACGGCGCCAAGCACGACGTCTTCCTGTCCCAGGCCGACGCCCGCGAGCAGGCATTCGCCACGGTCGACGCCTGGCTCACTGACCGCGGTCTGGTGTGAGCCAGGCGCCCAGTCCCAGGAGACCGGTTCCGGGCGGCCGACGGCGAACGCTACTTGCTCGACGTGGTGGCCGGCTTCTTCTTGGCGTCCTCGTCCGGATTCGACGTCGGACCAACGGTCACCGTCGGGTTCACGTTGCTCCCCCCGCCTGGAATGATCCCGACGGTCGGTCCGACGGTCACTGTGCCGCCGCCTGGCACTAAGTAGACCGATCGGCCTCCGGGGACCCGGCCGCACGCGATGTCACCGACGATTCCGTCAAGGCACCCATCGGTCGTGGTCTTCTTCGGCGGCTTCGGCGCCGGTGGTCTGGTGGTGCGGCGATTCGGATCGACACCGCAGCCGGGGTCGTTGCGATACGTCATGACACCGTCGACGACGGTCTTGGACACCCCGCCCCCAACACACTGTGGCCGCGCCTGGGCCGCCGGAGCGACGAGCATCAGCGAGGTTCCGGCCAGGCCTGCGACGGCAAGCCCGCGCACGGTGGTTGCGATCAGACTCATGGATTCTCCTTCAGTGGTGATCAACGACGCACCCGCAAGGGTGCGAGCACCGCCATTGTCGGCACGATCCGCGCGCCCATGCACGTGAACAGACTGGATCCGGACGAACCCGGACGGTAGTGAATGGGGGTCGTCCACTCCGTGGTGGAGGATGTCGGTCGGCGTCTATAGGGTTCACATGTGGATGCGCCGCTCGCCCTGTACCGCCGATACCGGCCGGAGACCTTCGCCGAGGTCATCGGGCAGGAGCACGTCACCGAGCCACTGAGGCACGCGTTGGCGGCCAACCGCACCCACCATGCCTATCTGTTCTCCGGGCCGCGAGGTTGCGGCAAGACCACCAGCGCCCGCATCATGGCGCGTGCCCTCAACTGCGAGAAGGCGCCGGTCGCCGATCCGTGCGGTGAGTGCCAGAGCTGCCAGGACCTGGCTCGTGGCGGGCCGGGCAGCGTCGACGTCATCGAGATCGACGCCGCCAGCCACGGCGGTGTCGACGACGCCCGCGACCTGCGCGAACGCGCGTTCTTCGCGCCCGTCAGCAGCCGCTACAAGGTCTACATCATCGACGAGGCCCACATGGTCTCCACGGCCGGCTTCAACGCACTGCTCAAGCTGGTCGAGGAGCCGCCGCCGCATCTGAAGTTCATCTTCGCCACGACCGAGCCGGACAAGGTCATCGGCACCATCCGGTCGCGCACCCACCACTATCCGTTCCGGCTCGTCCCGCCGGCCACGCTCACCGATTACCTGGGTCAGGTCAGTGCATCGGAGCAGGTGGCGGTCGAACCCGCTGCGCTGCCGCTGGTCGTGCGGGCCGGGGCAGGATCGGTTCGCGACTCCCTCAGCGTGCTCGACCAGCTGCTGGGCGGCGCGGGAGACGACGGACTCACCTACGACCTGGCGGTCCGGCTCCTCGGGTACACGCCCGACACGCTGCTGGACGAAGCGGTCGACGCGATGGCGGCAGGCGACGGCGCCACGGTCTTCGGTGTCGTCGACAAGGTCATCGAGTCCGGACAGGACCCGCGCCGTTTCGCCGAGGACCTGCTGCAGCGTTTGCGCGACCTGATCGTCATCTCGGTCATTCCCGACGCCGGGGCTCAGGGGCTGGTCGAGGTTCCCGAGGACCGCATCGAGCAGCTCAAGGCACAGGCCAAGGGATTCGGTCCGGCCGAGCTGACCCGCACCGCCGAGATCGTCAACACCGCGCTCGTCGAGTTCCGCGGCGCCACCGCACCTCGCATGCTGCTGGAACTGATGTGCGCGCGCATCCTGGTGCCGGGAGCCGACGACTCCGTGGGTGGCCTTCAAGCACGGCTCGACCGGCTCGAGAAACGAATCCTGAGTGGTGGTGCGCCGGCGCCTCAGCCGCAGGAATCTCGACCCCAGGAGTCCCGGCCGCTGGCTGTACCCGAGCCCGAACCGCAGCGGGCGGCCGAACCAGAACCTGCGGTCGAGCAGGCTGCGCCACCGATCGTCGAACCAGAGCCCGAGCCGGCACCGCAGCCAGAGCCTGAACCGACTCCACAGCCGGCGGCCGGTGCCATGTCGGTCGCCGATGTCCGCCGACTGTGGCCCGAGGTCCTCACCAAGGTGCAGGTCCTGCGCCGGTTCGCGTGGGTCATCCTCAGCCAGAACTCACAGGTCGTGGGCGTCGAAGGCGACACTCTCACCCTCGGTCTGCCCAACGCCGGTGCCCGAGAGTCGTTCGCCAAGAACAAGGTCGCCGAGCCGCTGAGCCAAGCACTGGCCGAAGTGGTCGGCGGTACCTGGCGCGTCGAGACCATCATCGACACCACCTCGGGCGGGACGGACCACCAGGCACCAGCGCCCGTGCCTGCTCCAGAGCCCACCCGGCCGGAGCCTGCACCGGAGCCGCGGCAGGTGGCCGACCCCGCGTCGATCCAAGAGGTGCGCGACCGGCTCAACGAGACGGTCGAGGACCACGATCCCGACGCCGACGCACGGGCGGACGATCCGGTCGTCGACGACGGCACCGCCGACCCGGTCGACCTGTTGTCCCGTGAGCTGGGGGCCGAGGTCATTGACGAGTCCAGCAGCGAGTGATGGCACGGTCCATCGCCGTCGCCTCGACCTGGACCTTGACCCGCTCGACGTCCTACGCCGATTCCGAGGGCGGGACCGGCTGGTCGCGCTGATCGGCTCGTGGCATCACGGTGAGGCACTCATCGCCTTCGATCCGGTGCGGGTACTGGACGGTGACCCGTTCGAGGTCGATCTCGAACCGATAGCTGCCGATGGCTTCGGGGGTGGCTGGATCGGTGCCTGGGGATATCAACTCGGCTCACTGGTCGAGCATCTCCCGGACGCCCCGCACCGGCCCGTGCCCCAGCCGCTGCACCGCATCGCCTTCTACGACCATGTCCTGCGCCTGACCGATGGCGTCTGGTGGTTGGAGTCGCTGACGTCCGACGACGCCCGCGACGCGGCGATCCTGGCGGTGCTCGAGGCGCCCGCAGAGGCGGCCGAGTACACGGTCGGGGAGTTCACCATGATTCCGTCGCCCGAGAGCCACCGGATCGCCCTGGCCACGGTCCTGGATCACATCGCCGCCGGCGACATCTTCCAGGCCAATCTGTGCGCACGGCTGGAATCGCAGTTCTCCGGTGACCCGCTCGAGTTGTTCTGTGTCGGGGCCGAACGGCTGCGCCCTGCCTTCGGCGCTTTCATGTCCTCGCCCGAGGGATGTCTGGCTAGCTTCTCGCCCGAACTGTTCCTGCGACGCGTGGGTGATGAGGTCCTCACCTCGCCCATCAAGGGCACGGCACCGCTGGACAGCGACCCCGGCGAGCTGATCGCCTCGTCCAAGGACCGCGCCGAGAACGTCATGATCGTCGACCTGATGCGCAACGACCTGGGCCGCGTCAGCGTGCCCGGCTCGGTGCGCGTCCCTGCCCTGACCCGCGCCGAACGCCACGCCGTCTGGCATCTGGTCTCCGACGTCGTGGGACACGTCGGCCATCAGGTCACCGACGCCCAACTGCTGCACGCCACGTTCCCGCCGGGCTCGGTCACGGGAGCACCCAAGGTGCGGGCCATGGAGATCATCGCGGACCTGGAAGCCACCGCGCGCGAGGCGTACACCGGTGCCATCGGACACGTCAGTCCGGCCGCGGGCCTGGAGTTGAACGTCGTGATCCGCACGTTCGAGATCAGCGGGGACCACATCTGGCTGGGCGTCGGCGGGGGCGTGGTCGCCGACTCGACACCGCTGGGTGAGTATGCCGAGTGCCTGGTCAAAGCGCGGCCGTTGATCGAGGCCATCGGCGGACGATTGTCGCTGGTCGCTGATGGGCCGGTCGAGATGGCACAAGCGTCAGTCGACGCACCGGAAGCACCGCGCGCCGATCCCGCTCTGGGTGTGTTCGACACCCTGTTGGTCGAGGACGGTGTCGCGCTGGATCTCGATGCTCACCTCGCCCGACTCGACGCGTCGGTCCGCTCGGTGTACGGCACCACCGTGAGGGCTGGCCTGGATGATGCGGTGGTGCGCCGGGCCCGCCGGCTGGTCGGTCCGCATCGACTGCGCATCGATGCCCGCCCTGCGCGAGATGATGTCGACGTGGCCTTCACGGCCAGACAGCTGGACGACGGTGTGCCCACGTGGCGGCTCGTGCCACGCACCATCGCCGGGGGACTGGGCGAGCACAAGTGGGCCGACCGGGACGCCGTCGCCGACGTCTCCGACCCGGAGGTGGACCTGCTGATCATGGACGCGGACGGCGCGCTGCTCGAAGGTGCCCGGTCGTCGCTGTTCATCGTGCAGGACGACGGCGTCCACACGGCACCCACCGATGGGCGCCTCTTGCCTGGCACGGCGCGGGCACGGGTCGTCGAGATCCTGCGGGCCTCCGACGTCCCGGTTTTCCAGCGCAGACTCACAGTCGACGATCTGACGCGGGCCACCGAGGTGTTCGCGGTCAATGCGCTGCGTGGCGTCGTCCCGGTGGCCGAGGTCGAGGGACACGGCAGCTGGGCGACCGGCCGCACGACCACGTGGCTGCGCGATGAGCTGTGGCGGTTCTGGCGGGGCGAACCCGCTGTCAGATATACGGGTTCGATTCCCGTCATCGGAGCCCGTGGGGCGAAGGTGCTGTTCATCGACAACTACGACTCGTTCGTCTACAACCTGGTGCAGTACGTCGGCGAACTCGGCGCCACCGCCGAGGTGGTGCGCAATGACGCCCTGACGGTCGAGCAGGTTGAGGCCGCTGTCCGGGCCGGTGACGTCACGCACGTGATCATCTCGCCCGGTCCGGGAGCGCCTGCCGATGCAGGCACCAGCGTGGACCTGGTGCGTCGGCTCGGCGCCGACCTGCCGATTCTGGGGGTGTGCTTAGGTCACCAGACCATCGCCGAGGCCTACGGTGCGCGGGTCGTTCGGGCGCCGGAGGTGGTGCACGGTAAGCCGTCGCTGGTGCACCACGACGGGCGTGGGGTGCACGCCGGTCTGCCCGACCCTTTGGTGGTCGCCCGCTATCACTCGCTCGTCGCCGAGGAATCGACCTTGCCCTCCGAGCTGGCGGTCACCAGTCGCACCGCTGGCGGAGTCGTGATGGGTCTACGGCACACGACCCATCCGGTCGAAGGTGTCCAGTGGCACCCCGAGTCGATCCTCACCAGTCACGGCCACCAGGTCATCGCCAACTTCTTGGGCCGATCGGCCACGTGAGTCATCGAGAATTGTGGGGTGTCGCACCGTAGGCTGTCGGGGTGTACGACGGCGTGATCCAGGACCTCATCGACGAGCTCGGGCGACTTCCGGGCATCGGTCCCAAGAGTGCCCAGCGCATCGCCTTTCACCTGCTCGACTCCGACCCCGAGGACGTCAAGCGGTTCGCCGCCACCCTCGTCTCGGTCAAGGAGAAGGTGCACTTCTGCCAGACGTGCGGCAATGTCACCACCGACCCGTTGTGCCGCATCTGTGCCGATCCTCGTCGTGATGTCAGCGTGCTGTGTGTCGTCGAGGAGAGCAAGGACGTCATCGCGATCGAGCGCACCCGTGAGTTCCGGGGCCGCTATCACGTGCTCGGCGGGGCCATCAACCCGATCGCGGGCATCGGACCGGATCAGTTGCGCATCAAGGAACTGTTCCAGCGCCTGTCCGACGGCGCCATCACCGAGGTCATCATCGCGACCGACCCCAATCTCGAGGGCGAGGCCACGGCCACCTATCTGGTGCGTCAGCTGTCCACGCTCGGCCTCAAGGTCAGCAAGCTGGCCAGCGGTCTGCCCGTCGGCGGAGACCTGGAGTACGCCGACGAGGTGACGCTCGGCCGTGCATTCGAGGGGCGTACCGCCGTCGCCGGCTGAGTCAGGCCGATCGGCTCAGCACGCCGAGCCAGATGGGGGTCGTGCCGGTGGGTCGCGGATTGGGCTCGACCGTCAGGCTCGTCAACTCGTAGCCGTGGGTCGCGAAGGAGCGCATCTCAGCCTCGTTCAGGAGCCACGGTGGTCCGTCGTCGGGGTCGGTGTCGCCACGGACGAACTGCACGATCACAGCCGTGCCGCCGGGAGCGAGCAGGCGCCGAATGCCGGCGATGGCGTCGTCGCGGACGGCCGGAGCCATCGCTTGAACCGTGAACACCTCGACGACCAGGTCTAATGCGTCGACCAGATCAGCCGGGAGGTCCAGCAGGTCGGCGACCCGGTAGTCGACCTGTGTGTCGGGGTAGCGCTCGGTGGCCAGACGAACCGCCGCAGGCGAGATGTCGAACGCGGTGGTGTCCCAGCCGGCGCGAGCCAAGGCTTCCGCGTCCGCGCCCAACGCGGCGCCGACCACAACCGCACGCCGTCCACCGCCTGGCCCGAGCGCCTCGACCTCGCGGCTCACCGGTGGGTAGGCATCGCTGCGGTCCCACGGCAGGTCGATCTCCTCGCCCTCGGCAGCCGACCACAACTCGTCGAACCAGCGGGTCGGCTGGCCGTCGGCGGTCGCCCGCTGTCCGAGTTGGTCGGCCAACGGCGCCCACTCGCCGCGCCCGTGCCCATCGCTGCCCCGATCATCAGCCATGGGTCCATCGTGTCGCAAAGGGCCAACCGAGTGATTCACGGTGGCGGGAAGTCGGCGTCCCACGTCCGGATCGCCCGTCGAGGGCCGGTGGAGCGGCGCGATATCATGATGCTTCGGTGCCCGGTCAGAGTCGCCCGGTCACGATTCCCCGACGCATCACAAGGATTTCCCGTGGGCTCCAACCCCCGCAGCATTGTCGTCCAGAAGTACGGCGGCTCGTCAGTGGCCGACGCCACTGCGGTCAAGCGTGTCGCGCAGCGCATCGTCACGACCAAGAAGGCCGGTCACGACGTCGTTGTGGTCGTCTCCGCGATGGGTGACAGCACCGACGATCTGATCGACCTGGCCAACGAGGTCTCGCCCCTGCCCCCGGCGCGCGAACTCGACATGCTGCTCACGGCCGGCGAGCGCATCAGCATGGCCGTCCTGGCCATGGCCATCACCGACCTCGGGCACGAGGCCCGGTCGTTCACCGGATCGCAGGCCGGCGTCATCACCGACGCGGAGCACGGCAAGGCCAAGATCATCGACGTCACGCCCGGTCGCATCGAGGCCGCGCTCGACGAAGGCGCTATCGCGATCGTCGCCGGCTTCCAGGGCGTCTCGCAGACCACCAAGGACATCACCACACTGGGCCGGGGCGGCTCCGACACCACCGCCGTCGCACTCGCGGCCGCGCTGGGCGCCGAGGTGTGCGAGATCTACACCGACGTCGACGGCATCTTCACCGCCGACCCCCGCATCGTGCCCAATGCCGCGCAGATCCCGCGCATCTCCTACGAGGAGACGCTGGAGATGGCGGCCAAGGGCGCCAAGATCCTGCACCTGCGCTGCGTCGAGTACGCGCGCCGCAACGACATCCCGATCCACGTGCGCTCGTCGTTCAGCGACAAGCCGGGCACGTGGGTCGTCAAAGCAGAACTGGTCAAGAATGGGGACGTGGATACCGTGGAAGGTATGGAAAGCGCCATCATCAGTGGCGTCGCGCACGATCGCAGCGAGGCCAAGATCACCGTGGTCGGCGTGCCCGACAAGGTGGGCGAGGCCGCCGCGATCTTCAAGGCGCTGGCCGAGGCGCAGATCAACATCGACATGATCGTCCAGAACGTGTCGGCGGCCACCACCGCTCTGACGGACATCTCGTTCACGCTGCCGCGCGCTGACGGTCAGACCGCCATGACCGCGTTGGCGCGACTCAAGAACGAGGTCGGATTCGAGCGTCTGCAGTACGACGACAGTGTCGGCAAGGTGTCGATCGTGGGCGCCGGCATGGGCTCGGGTCCGGGCATCACGGCCAGGTTCTTCCACGCGCTGGCCGATGCGGGCGTCAACATCGAGATGATCTCGACATCGGAGATCCGGATCTCGGTCGTCGTGGCCGAGTCACAGGTCGACGCCGCGGTCAACGCGGCACACAGCGCATTCGATCTCGGCTCGGACGAGGTCGAGGCCGTCGTCTACGGAGGGACGGGCCGATGACGTCTCTGGGCATCGTCGGTGCCACCGGCCAGGTGGGTGTCGCGATGCGGCAGATCCTGCTGGAGCGCAACTTCCCGGCCGATGAGATCCGCTTCTTCGCCTCGGCACGTTCGGCGGGGCAGGTCATCGGCTTCGGCGATCGTGAGGTCGTCGTGGAGGACACCGAGACCGCCGATCCGTCCGGCCTGGACATTGCGCTGTTCTCGGCAGGCGCCACGGCGTCGCGGGCGCACGCCCCCCGGTTCGCCGAGGCGGGTGTGACGGTGGTCGACAACTCGTCGGCTTTCCGCAAGGACCCGGCGATTCCGCTGGTGGTCAGCGAGGTCAACCCGTACGACATCCCGGCGGGCGATGGCCCGGGTGGCCGCGGCATCATCGCCAACCCGAACTGCACCACGATGGCGGCGATGCCGGTGCTCAAGCCGCTGCACGACGACGCGGGCCTGGTGCGCCTGGTCGTGTCGACGTATCAAGCGGTCTCCGGCTCGGGTGTCGCCGGTGTGCGCGAACTGCACGATCAGGCTCTGGCCGTCATCGACAAGGCCGACGAACTGGCCTACGACGGTCGCGCGGTGACGTTCCCGGCACCGAACAAGTACGTCGCGCCCATTGCGTTCAACGTGTTGCCGATGGCCGGCTCGGTCGTCGACGACGGTTCGAACGAGACCGACGAGGAACAGAAGCTGCGCCACGAGTCGCGCAAGATCCTCGGCATTCCGGAGTTGAAGGTCGCCGGTACGTGTGTGCGGGTGCCGGTGTTCACGGGCCACTCGTTGTCGATCCACGCCGAGTTCGCCCACGACATCACGCCCGAACGCGCCACCGAGATCCTCTCGACCGCGCCCGGTGTGCAGTTGGAGGAAGTCCCCACGCCACTGCAGGCCGCCGGCACCGACCCCAGTTATGTGGGCCGCATCCGCCAGGACCAGTCGGTCGACGACAACCGGGGTCTGGTGCTGTTCGTCTCCGGCGACAACCTCCGCAAGGGCGCCGCCCTCAACACCGTCCAGATTGCCGAGTTGCTGGTCGGCTGATGCGGTTTACCAACTTAAGTTGGTAAACCGTCAACCCTTGCGGTGCAGGTTCGCGAAGACGTCGAGGGCCGACGGGTCCGCGAGGGCGCCCTTCGTGGCGGCTTGCTCGACCGGAACACCCTGCAGGATCTTCTTGACCGGAACCTCGAGCTTCTTGCCCGACAACGTGCGGGGGAGGGCCGGGACGATGTGCAGTTCGTCGGGAACGTGGCGCGGTGAGAGCTTGGTCCGCAGTTCGGTCGCGATGGTCGACCGGAGGGCGCTCTCATCTGTGTCAGGATCGCGCAGCACGACGAACAGCATGAGGGTGCCGGCGCCCCCTTCGTCGTCCTCCAGATGGACGACCAGGCTGTCGGCCACCTCCGGAAGTGCCTCGACGACCGAGTAGAACTCCGACGTCCCCAGGCGCACGCCGCCCCGGTTGAGCGTGGCGTCGCTACGACCGGTGATCAGGCACGACCCGTACTCGGTGATGGTGATCCAGTCGCCGTGGCGCCACACACCGGGGATGTCCTCGAAGTAGGCGGCGTGGTAGCGCGAGCCGTCCTCATCGCCCCAGAAACCGACCGGCATCGAGGGCATCGGCTCGGTGATGACGAGCTCTCCGAGCGATCCGACGACCGACTGATGGTTCTCGTCGTAGGAGTCGACCGCGCACCCGAGCAGGCGGCACGAGATCTCGCCTTCGTAGACCGGGACCGTGGGGGCTGCGCCGACGAAACCGGAGCACACGTCGGTGCCGCCGCTGATCGAGCCCAGATGGACGTCGTCCTTGACTGCCTCGTAGACCCAACGGAAGCCTTCGGGCGGCAGGGGGGCGCCGGTCGAGCCGACGCCGCGCAGACGGGACAGATCGGCTATGTCCCGGGGCACGAGTCCGTCCTTGCGGCATTGCAGGAGGAAGGGCGCGCTGGTGCCGAAATAGGTGATGCCCAGCCGTTCGGCCAGCCGCCACAGCGTGCCGGTGTCGGCGTCGGGGGCGGGATTACCGTCGAACAGGACGACGGTCGAGCCCACCAACAGACCTGACACGAGCAGATTCCACATCATCCAGCCGGTCGTGGAGAACCAGAAGAACCGGTCGTCGGGACCCAGGTCATGGTGCAGTGCGAGTGCCTTGGCGTGCTCGAGCGTGATGCCGCCATGACCGTGGACGATCGGCTTGGGCAGTCCGGTCGTGCCTGAGGAGAACAACACGTACAGCGGCCAGTCGAAGGGCACCCGCTCGAACTCCAGCGGTCCGGACTCGGCGGTGAACTCATCCCACGTGATGGCTCCGTCGGGGACCGGCGCTTCGGCGTCCAGGTAGGGCAGCCACACGGTCGTTGTGATGCTCGGCAATGCGGCGCGAATCGCCGCCACCTCGGCGCTGCGGTCGATGGGCTTGGCGCCGTAGCGGTATCCGTCGACCGTCAGCAGCACAGTGGGTTCGGTCTGCTTCCAACGGTCGACCACGCTCTGCGTGCCGAACTCAGGCGCGCAGGAGGAGAACACCGCGCCGATGCTCGCCGTGGCCAGCAGCAGCACGAGTGTCTCGGCGATATTGGGCGAGTACGCGGCGACGCGATCGCGTGGGCCGACACCCGCGCGCAGCAGTCCGGCGCGTGCGCGCGCGACCTGATCGCGTAACTGCGCCGCCGTCAGATTCACGTCGTCGCGGCTCTGCGACGCCGAGACCACCACGACGTCGTCATCGGCGCGGCCTGGCAGCCGCAGCATCGCCTCGGCATAGTTCAGCCGCAGACCGGGGAACCACGAGGCGCCCGGCATAGACGCGTCCGCGAGGGCTGGCTCGGGGTCGCCCTCGCCGGGCAGTCCGGACCAGCGCCAGACAGCGGACCAGAACGCGTTCAGGTCATCGATCGACCACTGCCACAGATCGGCGTAGTCGTCGCCGACGTCCACGCCCTGCTCGCGCAGCCAACCGGCGAACACCTCCAGCCGGGTGGTGCCGTCGAGCGGGGGTTGCCACAGAACGTGAGTCATTCCTCAGATTCTGCACTGGCCTCGGCCGCGGCCATCAACCAGTGTCCGATCGTGAACGCAGTGGCCGCGATGGCCGGCACGATCAGGATGGCCATGCGGGTGTCGGATTCCTCGAGGAACAGGCCGAGGATGACCACGATCGTCAGTGCTACGCCCAGGAAGCTGGTCAGTCGCGGATTGGCGACCCCGAATCCGGACAACAGCAGTTCGCCGGCCATGAACGCGATGAACGCGACCACGACGAACGTCAACGATCCCCAGGTGCCTCCTCCGGACGCAACGCCTCGCAGCCAGCTGAACAGATGGAGGGCGCCGAGTCCCAGGACCACTGAGGTCAGACCGACGATGACGCCGGTGATCAGCGAGGCAGGTACGGGGTCGAGGCGAGGTAACCGCCAGGAGCGGACAGTGTCGACCACGAACCAGAACGCGTCGGTGACCGCGGCGATGATGCGCCGGAAGCCGGCGACGAAACCGTCACCGACCGAACCGGCCTTGTCCTTGACGCCGCTGGTCCGGATCGTGATCTTGGGCACCGACGGTTTGCGGATCGCTGGGCGGGGCAGCGCGATCTTGCGCTCCGGTTTGGCTGTGGCCGGTGTTTCGGACGGCGCCTTCGACTTCTTGGCCTTGGTGCGGATCGATGGCTTCGCGACCGTGGGTTCGTCGGTCGTCTGCGCGACCTTGCGTCCGTACCGAATCGTGGGCTCGTCGCTGTCCCGCTGCGTCGGACGAGTGGGAGTCGTTGCAGCCTTCTTCTTCACAACCCGCTTCACGACCTGCTTGGCGGGTGGCTGCTCATCGGCCATGACAGGAGTCTTTCACGGCGTCGGGCCCAGATGACCCCGGCTGAGGTTGCGATCGGATTGAGTTCTGGCCTATAGCCCAGAAGGGACAGGGTTCCATGTCGGAGCCCTGCCCTATGCCACTGAGTCGGGCTGACAGGATTTGAACCTGCGACCTCTTCGTCCCGAACGAAGCGCGCTACCAAGCTGCGCCACAGCCCGTGCGCCCCGACCCAGACGGATCTGCTCAGGGCGAACCAGGCGAGTCTAGCGCAGTCAGGGTGAGCAGCGATGCCTCGGGTCGGCAGCAGAACCGCACCGGCGCGAACGGCGACGCACCCAGTCCGGCCGATACGTGCATCCAGGACGGATCGTGGCCCGGCGTCGCATGTTGGTGCAGGCCACGGGCACGACCGGTGTCCAGATCACAGTTCGTCACGATCGCTCCGTAGAACGGCAACCGCAGTTGCCCCCCGTGCGTGTGGCCGGCCAGGATCAACGGATAACCCAGTGCGTTCCAGCGGTCCAGAACCCGCAGATACGGTGCGTGCGCGACCCCTACCGCCAGATCGGCCGACGCATCGGCCGGAACATCGTCCAGCACGTCGAGCTTCAGATGCGGATCGTCGACGCCTACGAACGCCAGTGTTCGGCCGGCGACCTCCAGCGTGGCGTGGCGATTCGTCAGATCGGCCCAGCCCCGTTGAGTGAACGCCGCCCGCATGTCCGCGAACGGCAGGTCAGGCTGACGCCCCCACGGACCGCGTACGTCGACCCCCGAACCACCCCTCAGGTAGTCGATCCAGCTGGGCCGGCGTGGCGAGTAGTAGTCGTTCGAACCGAACACGAACACACCCGGTAGATCCAGCAGATCGCCGTACGCACGCAGTACTGACGGCACAGCGTCGGCGTGCGACAGATTGTCGCCGGTGCTGACCACCAGATCCGGCTCCAGACCAGCGAGCCCACGGAGCCAGCGCTGCTTGGCCTCCTGGTTGGGCAGCATGTGGACATCACTGATGTGCAGGACGCGGATCGGACCGGAGCCGGACGGCAGGACCGGAATCGCGAACCGGCGGACCGTGAACAGCCGTGGCTCGACGACTGCGGCATACGCCAGGCCCGCGGCGCCAGCAGCCGCGATCCCCACGGCCGTGCGTGTCATCGGACCCATGTCACCAGCGTGTCACACCGTGGGACACTGGCGTCATGTCAGCACTCAAGGACCAACTCCGCTCGGACCTCACCGCCTCGATGAAGGCCCGCGATCAGTTGCGCTCATCGACCCTGCGCATGGCCCTGACATCGATCTCCAATGCCGAGGTCGCTGGAACCGAGGCCAAAGAGCTGTCCGATGACGACGTGTTGACCATCCTGGGCAGCGAGGTCAAGAAGCGGCGCGAGGCCGCCGAGGCATTCACCCAGGGCAACCGTGCCGAACTGGCTGAGAAGGAACTCGCTGAAGCCGAGATCCTCAGTACGTACCTGCCCGAACAGATGAGCGCCGAGGAGATCGCCAGCATCGTCTCCGCAGCGATCGAACAGACCGGAGCGGCCGGCGAGGGCATGAAAGCGATGGGCAAGGTCATGGGCGTCGTGACCCAGCAGACCAAGGGCAAGGCCGATGGTGGGGTCGTCGCAGCCGAGGTCAAGAAGCAGTTGGGCTGACCCGACTGTCAGTCGTCGTCCCCGTCGCCGCCGCCGTTGCCCGGCTTTTCATCGTCGTTGTCGCTCTTCTTCGGCTTCTTCGGCGCAGCGACGGGCTGACGGCGCGGCGGGCTGTCGAAGGTGGCCGGCGTCAGGAACTCCGAGACTGGCCCCATCGCTGATTTCCACATCGGACCGGCCAGGGAGCTACCGCCCGCGACGGCGAAACTGATGCCGCTGCCCTTCATGGTCAGGCCGACCAGACTGCGCTGCTGACCGTCTGCCGTAGCACCGGCCAGCATCGCGGCGGTGGACAGCTCCGGGGTGTATCCGACGTACCAGACCGACATGTTGTCGTTGGTGGTGCCGGTCTTGGCCGCCGAGGGGATCGGCAACGCCGTGCCGTTGGCGTAGCCGAAGCCCCCGGGCTGCTGCAGCCCCTTGAGGATGTCGTTGATCTGGGCGGCGTCGTCCTTGCTCATGACGCGCTTGCACTCCGGCTTGTACTCCTTGAGTACCTCGCCGTTGCGGTCCAGGATCTTGTTGACGGGCTGGGGTACGCAGTACTCGCCGCCACCGGCGGCCGTGGCGTACGCCGCCGCCATGTCGAGCGGGCTGACGTCGACGACGCCCAGCGTGAACGACGGGACCTGCTGTGTGATGCCGTTGTCCGGGTCGTACGGCACCGTGATGCCCATGGACTCGGCCGCCTTGACCGTATTGCACAGTCCGGCGTCGCGCTCCAGTTGCGCGAAGTAGGTGTTCACCGAGCGCCGCGTCCCGCTGTACATGTTGAACGTGCCGTTGCCCGTGGAGTTACCGACCTTCCACTCGCCGGTTCCGCGACCCTCGCAGTCGAAATAGGTGCCCGGCCGCATCGTCATGTGCCCGGGAGAACTGTAGGTCTTGCTGACCGGGATGCCCTTCTTCAGGGCAGCGGCGACCGTGAACATCTTGAACGTCGACCCGGCCTGGAAGCCATTGGACTGTCCGTACTTCTGGGGCACGGTGAAGTTGAGATACGTCTGCCCCTTCTTCTTGTCCTTGCCCATCGGCCGCGACTGCGCCAATCCGCGGACCTTGCCCGTGCCCGGTTCGACCATCGCGAGTGCACCGATGACCTTGTCGGTGGCGTCGACGTGGGACTTGACTGCCTTGTTGGCGGCCTTCTGCATGCGCAGATCGATATTGGACTGCACCGTCAATCCGCCACGTTCGAGCGCGGCCTTGCGTTCGGCGACCGTGGCGCCGAGCGCCTCCTCGTCCAGCAGGTACTGGCGGATGTAGTCGCACGAGAAGGCAGCCACGGACTCGACGCAGCCATTGGGGTACTTGGTGATCTTCAGCCCCAGATCCTCGGCCTGAAGCTTCTCAGCTTCCTCAGTGCTGATGACACCTTCGCGCGCCATGACCGGCAGCACGATGTTGCGACGTTGCAGCGCCTTCTCCGGGAATGCCCTCGGATTGAACTCGTCGGGGTTCTTCACCAGACCGGCCAGCGTGGCTGCCTGCTTGGGAGTCAACTTCTCCGGGCTGGTGGAGAAGTAGTGGTAGGCCGCCGAGTTGATGCCCCAGGCGCCGTCGCCGAAGTACGCCAGGTTGAGATAGCGCTCAAGGATCTCTTTCTTGGAGTGCTCTTCCTCGTACTTGATCGCCAGTTTGAGTTCGCGGATCTTGCGGGCCAACGAGGTCTCGGTCGCTCCCCGCTGCTGCTCCTTGGTGGTGGCCTGCGACACGAGGGTCAGCTTGACCAACTGCTGGGTGATGGTGGAACCACCCTGCGTGGAACCTGCGGTGGCATTGTTGATGGCGGCCCGCAGCGTGCCCTTCAGATCGAGTGGCCCGTGCTCGTAGAAGCGGGCGTCCTCGACCGCCAGCAACGCCTTCTGCATGACGGGCGCGATCTTGTCCAGCGGAATGTCCTGGCGGTTCTCCTGGTAGAAGTACGCCAACCGCTCACCATTGGATGCCAGCACCACAGTGGTCTGCGGATTCGGTAGATCTTCCAACTCCAGCGGCAGCGCAAGGGCGTCGTGGCTGACGTCGTTGGCCGTGTAACCGATGAACGCCGCCGGCGGGATCGCGATAGCGGCAACGCCCACGCCGGCCACGGTCGACAACTTCACCATCTGCCCGAGCGCGCCCGCCGTGGACCGTGACGTGCTGCCGGACCGGGACAGTCGGCGCAGGGACGCGAAGAAGGACATGGTCATTAGGGTACGTGAGCCTCCACGATGACCAGGAGATCGATGGTCCGATCGAACCATCAAAGATGACCATTCCTGGTCTGTCACAGCCCGTCACATTTCCGCACGATGTTCTTACGCAGTCGACCCTCGGCCATTCGGCCGGTCTCGGGGAAGGTTCATCAGGAATGTGGAATGACAATTGGGCGGCCCAGGCGGCCTGTCGCGACAAGACCGAGCAACTGTTCGTGCAGGGCGCGGCGCAGAATCGTGCGAAGGTCATGTGTGGGACGTGCGCCGTACGGGCCGAATGCCTGGTCGAGGCGCTCGACAACCGCATCGAGTGGGGCGTCTGGGGTGGCATGACCGAGCGCGAACGCCGCGCCCTGTTGCGCCGACGCCCGCACGTCACGACCTGGCGCAAGGTGTTGCAGCCGGCCTGATGGTCAGGGCGTGCCTACCAGCAGATCACCGATCTGGCGCAGACCATCGAGGTCGTGGACATCTGCGGCCAGCGCCGGGACCGCGACGGTCGGCACAGACGGGTGGGCCGTGGCGAAGGACCGCCGCTGGTGGTCCTCACGACCCGAGACGGCCAGCCGGTCGGCACGCACCGCGAGCAGATCAGCCGCGATGTCGGCATCGGCGTCGGAACGCTGGCGCAGTTGAGCCGAGGCGGCCTCGGCCCCCGCGGTCGTGATGCCGTCGTCGGCGTCGGAGTGCACACGGTTGACGACCAGGCCGGCCAACGGCATCCGCTCCCCGGCCAGCCGCTCGACGAAGTAGGACGCCTCGCGCATGGCCGCAGGTTCGGGGGCCGCCACCACGACGAACTTGGTCTCGTCGGCCTGCAGCAACGAGAACGTGGCCTCGGCCCGCTGACGGAATCCTCCGAACAGGGTGTCGAAGGCCGCGATGAACGTCTGCAGATCGGTGAGGAACTGGGCGCCGAGCACCTTGTTGAGCGCTCCGGTCACCAGACCTAGGCCGGCACTGAGGAGTCGGGCCGGTCCCTTCGCCGGCATCAGCAGGAGCTTGAGGAACCTTCCGTCCAGCAGCGAGGACAGCCGTTCCGGTGCGTCGAGGAAGTCCAGAGCCGAACGCGACGGCGGAGTGTCGACCACGATCAAGTCGTACTGCTTCTCCGCATGCAGTTGGCCCAGTTTTTCCATGGCCATGTATTCCTGGGTGCCCGCGAATGAGCTGGACAGAGCGATGTAGAAGGGGTTCTGCAGGATCTGCTGAGCCTTCTCCGGAGAGGCGTGGCGTTCGACGACCTCGTCGAACGTGCGCTTCATGTCCAGCATCATCGCGTCGAGCGAGCCTGCCCCCTCCACGCCCGCGACCGGTCGTGGCGTGTTGTCCAGCTCGGTCAGACCCATCGACTGAGCGAGCCGACGAGCCGGATCAATGGTCAGGACGCACACCGTGCGGCCCTGCTCGGCGGCCCGCAGCGCCAGGGCGGCCGATGTGGTGGTCTTGCCGACACCACCGGACCCGCAGCACACGATGATCTCGGTGCCCCGGTCGGCGAGGAGGGCTTCGACGTCGACGCGGTCGCCGCGGCTGCTGTTGTCGATCACGACGCGCGGTCGTTCCCGGCTCATCGGAGGATCTCCAGCCGTCCGGCGAGTTCGTAGAGGGCACCCAAGTCGATGCCGCCGGACAGGCGAGGCAGCTCGACGACGGGACGACCGCTGTCGTCGAGTACCGCCCGCTGTCCGGTCTCCAGGTCCTCGCGGTGCAAGGCGGCCATACCGCCGTCGATCAGTCCCGCGGCAGCGTCGGCAGGCAGGCCGACCGAGTCCAGTGCCGCTCCGATCTTCTCGGCGTCGACCGCCCCGGACTCCAACGCGGCGCGGGTCGGTGTGGAGATGAGCGCAGGGCGGATCAGATTGACCACGACGTGACCGACCGGCAACTTCTCACGCGTCAGGTCGGCGATGCCATCGATCGTCTCGGTGACAGGCATCTCCTCCAGCACCGTGACCAGGTGGACCCGCGTGGACTTCGCGCGCATCATCGTCATGATCGATTCGGCTTGGCGTTTGATGGGTCCCACCTTGGCCAGTCCGGCCAGTTCGGAGTTGACGTTGAGGAACCGGGTGATGCGTCCCGTTGGCGGTGCATCCATCACGACCGCGTCATAGGCGAAACGGTTGTCCTTGTCGCGCCGCCGTGCGGCCTCGTAGACCTTGCCTGTCAGCAGTACGTCGCGGACGCCGGGCGCGATCGTGGTGGCGAAGTCGATGATGCCGAAGCGATCGAGTGCTTTGCCGGCGCGGCCGAGACGGTAGAACATCTGCAGGTATTCCAGCAGCGCGGCCTCGGGGTCGATCGCCAGTGCGAAGACCTCGCCACCGTTGGGTCCGACCGCAATCTTGCGTTCGGCATACGGCAGCGGGGGCACGTCGAACAGCTGGGCGATGCCTTGACGTCCCTCGACCTCGCACAACAGGACGCGGCGTCCACGCCCGGCCAGCGACATCGCCAGTGCTGCGGCCACCGTCGTCTTGCCCGTGCCGCCCTTGCCGGTCACGACGTGCAACTCGGTCGCAATGCTCACCTGGTGAGAGTACAGAGAGCTGGGCGGATTCGTCGGCGGATACAGTCAGGACATGACGAAATGGGAATATCTGACGGCGCCGGTCCTGGTGCACGCGACCAAGCAGATCCTCGACAACTTCGGATCCGACGGTTGGGAGCTGGTGCAGATCGTGCCGGGTATGAATCCCGAGAACCTGGTCGCCTATTTCAAGCGCCCGATCGAGTGATCTGACATGGGTGTCGTCGAGAACTTGGCTGAGTTGGGTCTGCAGATCCCCACGGTGCCGGCGCCGGTCGCCGCCTACGTCCCGGCGGTGCGGTCGGGTGGCTACGTCTACACGTCTGGACAGTTGCCGATGCGAGACGGTCAGTTGATCGCCACCGGCAAGGTCGGTGGCGACGTGACCCCCGAGACCGCCTACGACTGCGCCCGTCAGTGCGCGCTGAACGCCATCGCTGCCGTCGCATCGCAGGTCGACATCGACACGGTGCGCATTGTCAAGGCGGTCGCATTCGTCGCCAGCACACCGGACTTCACCGGGCAGCCCGCTGTGGCCAATGGGGCGAGTGAGCTGCTCGGTGCGGCGTTCGGTGATCTGGGTGTGCACGCCCGCAGCGCGGTCGGTGTGCCGGTCCTGCCGCTGGACGCACCCGTCGAGGTCGAGTTGATCGCTGAGATCCAGTAAATGAGCGTGAGCGAATGAACAATCCAGCGATGAGCCTCACACGCATCCCGATGCCCGACCGGTTGCGGGACCAGGCCGAGAACCCACCGGCCGAACCGGTGGCGCCCAAGGACGCCTCGACCATCGTCGTGGTGCGCGACGGCGCCGACGGTATCGAGGCGTATCTGATGCGGCGTCAGACCACGATGGCGTTCGCGGCAGGGTTCTACGTGTTCCCCGGCGGTGGGGTGCTGCCCGAGGACTACCGGTCCGTGCCGTGGATCGGCCCCGACGAGTCGGTGTGGGCCGAACGCTGGAACACCGATATCGACCGAGCACGAGCCCTGGTGGTCGCAGCGGTGCGCGAGACGTTCGAGGAGACCGGCATTCTGCTCGCCGGACCGGACGAGTCGACCGTGCTGGCCGACACCACCGAACTCGAACCGCTGCGCGGAGCGTTGGAAGCGCGCGAGGTGATGTTCCGCGACGTGCTGCTCGAGCGGGGGCTGTCGTTGCGCGCCGATCTGCTGGGCGCCTGGGCGCACTGGATCACACCGGCATTCGAGCCGCGCCGCTACGACACGCGGTTCTTCGTCGCCGCGCTGCCGCAGGGACAGGTCGTCGGCACCATGAGCGGTGAGGCCGACCGGGCCACCTGGGCGCCGTTGTCGAAGGTGCTGGCCGCGATCGACGCGGGCGAGGCGTCGATGATGCCGCCCACCATCGCCACGTGTCGCGAAGTGGCCAGGCACAGTGCGGCCGAGATCGTCGCGGTTGCGGCCGATCGGACCTTCCCGACGATCGAGCCGCGACTCGTCGTCGACGGTGATGAGTTGTTCCTGGAGACCTACCTGGGAGAGAAGCCATGACAGCCACGCAGGTCACCGAGCGCGCGTCGTTCGTGCTCGCCGACAATCCGGGCATCATGACGCTGGACGGCACCAACACCTGGATCCTGCGTTCCGGGGAGGGGCGTGCGGTCGTGGTCGATCCCGGCCCGGCCGACGACGATCATCTGCAAGCCGTGCTCGACGCGGCCGGCGAGGTCGCGCTCGTGCTGTTCACGCATCGCCACTTCGACCACACCGAGGCGCTCGCGCGGTTCGCCGACATGACCGGCGCCACCTGTCGCGCGACCGATCCGGAGTTCTGTCGAGGCGCGGGACCGCTGGCCGACGGAGAACGCATCGATGTCGACGGGCTGGTCGTCGAGGTGCTCGCGACTCCCGGCCACACGACCGACTCGACGTGCTTCGTGCTGCCGGATGAGAAGACGTTGCTCAGCGGCGACACGATCCTGGGCCGCGGCACCACGGTCATCGCACATCCCGACGGCGTGCTGGGCCCGTACCTGGATTCGCTGGCCCTGATCCGTGAGCTGATCGAGGAGGGCGCGGTCGCCCGCATCCTGCCCGGACACGGCCCGGTCATCGACGATCCCGGTCCGTTCGTCGACTACTACCTGGAGCACCGCGCCGAACGGCTCGACCAGGTGCGTGCGGCGGTCGCGGGTGGCGCGACGACGCCCCGCGAGGTCGTCGAGGTCGTCTACGCCGATGTGGATCCGGTCCTGTGGGGCGCCGCCGAACTCAGCGTCGCGGCCCAGCTGGACCATCTCAACGCCGGCGCCTAGTTCACCTGGCGGTCGCGGCCGGACCAGAACTCCTCGCGCAGCTTGAACTTCTGCAGCTTGCCGGTCGCGGTGCGGGCGAGTTCGTCGCGGAAGTGGATCTGCTTGGGGCATTTGTAGCCGGCCAGGTTCTCACGGCAGTGCGCGATCAGCTCCTCGGCCGTGGCTTCGGCGCCCTCCTCGAGCACGACCAGACCGGTGACCATCTCGCCCCACTTCTCGTCGGGTACGCCGATGACCGCGACCTCGCGCACCGACGGATGTGAGGCCAGCGCGTCCTCGACCTCGATCGATGACACGTTCTCGCCGCCGGTGATGATGACGTCCTTCTTGCGGTCGGCGATCGTGATGTAGCCGTCCTCGAACGTACCGCCGTCGCCGGTGTGGAACCAGTTGCCGGCCTGTGCATCCGCGGTGGCCTCGGGGTTGTCCCAGTAGGCCTCGAGGTTGTGATTGGACTGCGCCAGCACCTCGCCGGAGTCATCGACCATCATCCGGACGCCGACCGCGGGTGCGCCGGCGCGCCCCAGCAGTCGGGCCTGCTCCTGCGGCGGGAAGTCGTCCCACTCGGCGCGCATACGGCTCATGGTCAACAGTGGTGAGGTCTCGGTCAGGCCGTAGATCTGGATGAACTCCCAGCCCAGTTCCTCGCGGACCCGCTCGATCGTGCGGGTGGGAGGTGGGGCGCCGGCCACGATGATGCGCACGCGGTCGCGGCCGGGAATCTGGCCTTTCCACTCCTTCGCCCCGTCCAGGGCGGCGGTGACGACGGCCGGAGCGGCACACAGATAGGTGACGCCGTGTTGCTCGATGCGCTTGAGGATCTCCGTGCCGTCCACCTGGCGCAGCACGATGTGCTTCGCGCCGACCGCGGTCGCCGTGAACGGATGCCCCCAGCCGTTGGCGTGGAACATCGGCAGCGTGTGCAGGTAGACGTCGCGATCGGTGACGGTGGCCTGCCAGCCGAACACCACGGCGTTGAGCCAGTTGTTGCGGTGCGTCAGCTGCACGCCCTTCGGACGCGCGGTCGTGCCGGACGTGTAGTTGATCGTGGCGGTCGCGTTCTCCTTGTCCACCGCATCGGCCTCCCACGGCCGCGGCTCGTTCTCCGAGGCCCAGATCCGGTTGTCGTCCTTGCCGAGCACGAACACGTGCTTGCACTCGACGCTGTCGATCAGATGCTCCAACTCCGGATCGATCATCAGCACCTCGGCGCCGGAGTGCTCCACGATGTACTTCACCTCGGGCACGCTGAGCCGGAAGTTGATCGGCACCAGCACGCGACCCCACCCGGAGACGCCGAAGAACGAACACAGCATGCGGGCCGAGTTGTGCGACACGATCGCCACACGGCCGCCGACGGGGACGCCGAGATCGTCCAGTGTCGCGGCCTGCTGCTTGGCACGGCGATGCAGTTCGGCATACGTGATCTCGCCCCACGACTCGGCCGGCTGGTTGGGTTCATCGACCACCGCGACGCGGTCGGGATAGACGGTGACAGCACGGTCGAGGAAATCGCTGACGGTCAACGGGAAGAACACGGTATCTCCTTGCTGGCGGGTGTGGCCTGAGTCACGTCGTTCTATCCTGCACCCCGTCGCACCAACGTTGCAGCCCCTGATCGGGTGAACGGGCCGATCGTGCGGCGAACGGTGCCGATACGCTCACGGGGTGTGGCAGGAGATCTTCGCGGGTGACTTCGCGGCCGAGGACGTCAGGGCCTACAGCGAACTGGTGGGGCACCTGCGCGACATGCAGGACCGGCTGGCGTCGATGCGGATGGATCGCGAGATCGTGGACGAACTCTCGGCCGACCTGGCCGATTGGACCAAGCGTCTGGCGCCGCTGGAGACCGACGAGCCACATCAGGTGAACGGCCGGTTGCTCGATCTGCCGGTGCGTGGCCACGCGATGCTGCCTGAACTGATCGTGAACAGTCGTACGGCGGACCGGGTCGAGGGCACCGTCAGTTTCGGCCGCTGGTTCATGGGTGGCGGCATGGCCGCCCACGGGGGCGCGGTGGCGCTGCTGTTCGACGAGGTGCTGGGCATCCAGGCCGGCATGGCGGCCGGAGGCATGACGCGCACGGCCTATCTGAAGGTCGACTACCGTGCTCTGACACCGATCGACATCCCGCTGACCACGACGGCGTGGGTCGATCGCGTCGAGGGCCGCAAACTGTTCGTGCGCGGCGAGCTGCGCCACGGCGACGCGTTGTGCGCGGAGGCCGATGGCCTGTTCCTGCAACTGTTGCCCGAGAACGGTCTCGGCAAACGCACCACCTGAGGGGCTATCGGCGTGCTCGCCACTCGTCGGCGAGGATCGCGTAGAGCACGCCGTCGAGCCAGCCCAGGTCGCGGTGCAGCGAGTCCTGGACGTGCACGGCTTCGCGGCGCATACCCAGTCGTTCCATGAGTCGCCACGACGGTTCATTGGCCAAGAACGCCTCGGCGATGACGCGGCGCACGCCCAGGTCGTCGAAGCAGATACGCAGCGCCTCGCCGACGGCCTCGGTCGCGAAGCCGTGACCCTGGTGGGATTCGGCGAGGGTCCATCCGAGAGTCGCCTGTGAATGCCGCGCCGTGTTAGCGACCTCGCGCTGTGCCCAACCGTCGCCGACGACCATCATCAGATCGCCGATGACCTGGCCGGAGTGCTCGATGACGACGGTTGAGGCGACGCGATCCTCCGGGAGGAAGTGCTCGGCCAGTTCCTCGCGGCTGACAGGGTGGCCCCCGGTCCACTGGTTGACGGAGGCCATGCCGCGGTACGCCCAGATGGCGTCGACGTCGTCATGAGTCAGTGGCCGCAGCAGCAGACGCTCGGTCTGCAGCGGCCAGTCGAGATCGGCGAGAGTGACCACCCGCCGATCCTGTCAGGTCAGTTGTAGGGATAGAAGCCGTGGCCGGACTTCTTGCCGAGCAGTCCGGCGTCGACCATGCGGTCCAGCAGCGGCGGCGGCGAGTACAGGGGCTCCTTGAACTCCTCGTACATCGAGATGCCGATGGCGCGGATGGTGTCCAGGCCGATCAGGTCCGACAGCGCCAAGGGGCCCATCGGATGGCCGCAACCCAGGACCATGCCGCGGTCGATGTCCTCGGCCGAGGCATACCCGGCCTCGTACATCCGGATCGCCGACAACAGATAGGGCACCAGCAGGGAGTTGACGACGAAGCCGGCGCGGTCGGTGGCGTCGATGGGCTTCTTGCCCAAGGTGTCGGACACCCAGGTGCGCATCCGGTCCATCGTGGCCGGCGCCGTGGTCAGCGACGGGATCAGCTCGACCAGCTGCATGACAGGGGCAGGGTTGAAGAAGTGCACGCCCATCACGTGATCGGCGCGGCCGGAGACGGCGCCGAGCTTGACGATCGGGATCGATGACGTGTTGGACGCCAGCACCGCGTCATCGTTCTTCAGCAGGTCACCGATGCGGCGGAACAGCTCGAGCTTGACCGTCTCGTCCTCGCTGGCGGCCTCGACCACCAGGTCGCGATCGGCCAACGCTTCCAGATCATCGACGAACCGGATCCGATCCAGCACGGCAGCCGCTTCGTCCTCGGCGAGTTTGCCCCGCGAGACGGCCCGGTCCAACGAGCCGCGGACCCGTTCCTCGGCAGCCTTGGCGGCGTCGGCCGAGACCTCGACGTTGACGACATCGGAGCCTGCCCGTGCCGCCACCTCGACGATGCCGGACCCCATGAGTCCACCCCCGACGACTCCGACGCGTTCAATCGTGCTCATGTACATTCCCTCCAAGCTATGGTACTGAGTACCATAGTTCGGGTACGCCGTACTCCCAAGTAACCAGAGGTGCTCATGACGCAGCCGGTCGGCGAACGCCTGGTCGCGGCGGCCTTCGCCCTGTTCGCCGAGCGCGGCTACGACGAGACCACGGTCGACGACATCGCCGCGCGAGCCGAGGTGGGGCGTACGACCTTCTTCCGCCATTACGGCTCGAAAGAGGCGGTCATCTTCCCTGCTCACGAGGAGTTGCTGGCGCGGATCACGGCGCGATTGGAGTCATCTGCCGCCTCGACCCGGGACCTGGCCGTCGTCGAGGCGGCCCGCATCGTCCTGCGTCACTATGTCGCCGAGGGCGACCGTGCCCGGCAGCGGTATCGGCTGATCAGCCAGGTCCCTGCCCTGCGCGATCGCGAGAACGCAGGTCAGCGTCAGTACCAGCGGACCTTCGCGGCCGCACTGGTCTCGCGGTGGCCCGACCGGGATGATGCCGCATTGCGAGCCGATCTCATGGCGGCGGCTGTGGTCGCAGCGCACAATTTCGTGCTCCGGCGTTGGCTCCGCGGCGACACCGACGACCCAGAGACTGAACTGGATCGAGCGATGGATCTCGTCATCGCCCAGGCAGCCGGAGACGACGATATGGCGTCGGTCGTCGTGGTGCGCTCGTCGCGCAGTGCCGAGGACATCGCCGATCGTGTGCGACGCGCCCTCGACTCCCCGTGAACACCGGATCGGCGTGATGGGATGAGGACATGTCTTTGCGCCGCTGCGTCGCCCTCGCCGGCACCCTGCTCGTCCTGACCGCCTGCGGTGGCGGCGGCGAGTCCGAGAAGGAGAGCGCGCCGACACCGACGAAGACGACCCAGGCCCAGAAGACGACGAAGACCGAGGAGCCGAAGAAGGCCGAGACGCCGGCGGCGAACTTCCAGGGCACCCCGGTCCCTGAGGCATTGTCGAAGTTCCAGTGCGTCGAGGAGAAGAAATCCTGGACGGCGACGGGCTATGTCGAGAACTCGGGCAAGAAAGCCGCCTCGTTCCAGGTCACGGTGCACGTGGGAGCCGCTGACGGCGAGCCCCAAGCCGCCCGCACGATGCGATTGTCGAACGTCGCGGCGGGAGGCTCGGTGTCGTTCGAGGTCACCAAGGTGCCGTCCCAGGGTGACGGCCCGTGTCACGTCCAGGTTCTTCTGCTCGACCAGTAGCAGTCAGGCCTGACCGGTTTACGGTACGGTCGGTCCGTGAGTGACAAGAGCGTGAACCTGAGCAATCTGGACTACGACGTCGCCGACGGTATCGCGACGATCCGGTTCAACCGGCCCGAGAAGCGCAACACCTTCACCAAGAAGATGGCGGTGGAGATCGCGCAGGTCGTCGAGACCGCGAACGCCGACGGCGACGTGCGAGTCATCGTGGTGACCGGCAGCGGAGGACACTTCTGCGCCGGCGCGGATCTGGAGGCTGCGGCCTCGGGCACGCTCGGCGACGATGGCGGTTTCGAAGAAGCGGCCGGCGGCCCCATCACCGGTGTCGAGCGCGACTCGGGCGGTTTTGTCGGCCTGGCGTTCGGCGCGTCCCTGAAGCCGGTCATCGGTGCGATCCAGGGCTCGGCCGTGGGCATCGGCGCCACCATGACCTTGCCGATGGACGTTCGCGTGGTCGGTGAGTCGACCCGCTACGGCTTCGTCTTCAACAAGCGCGCCTTGGTGCCCGAGGCCGCGTCCACCTGGTATCTGCCGCGGGTCGTCGCGCCGGGCAAGGCCATGGAGTGGGTGTTGACCGGTCGTTTCGTCGCCGCCGACGAGGCTCTGCAGTCCGGTCTGGCCAATCACGTCGTGGCCGATGACCAGGTCGAAGCCAAGGCCCTCGAGATTGCGGCTGAGATCGCCGCCAACACCTCGGCGGTGTCGACCTCGCTGGCGCGTCAGATGCTGTGGCACGGGTTGGAGTCGAACTCGCCGTGGACTGCGCACGCCGCCGAGTCGCGCGCCCTGGCCGAGCGGTTCATGAGTGCCGATCTGGTCGAAGGCATCACGTCATTCTTCGAGAAGCGGCAACCGACGTTCCCCATGCAGGTGCCGGCCGACCTCCCCGACCTCGTCGACCGCCCCGCCCAGCGCCCCGAGGGGCTGTAGGGGTCAGTCGCGGGCGATGCGGACCATGGCGTCGCGGGGGACGACTTTGACGCGCTCGCGGTCGACCGTGTGGGCGTCGCCCAGCGCACGCTCGTGGGCGTCCAGCTTCTCCCAACCGGCCCACGTCGTGTACTCGATGCCGCGGCTGTCCAGATAGCGATCGAACGCCTCGCGCTCGGCATGCTCGGGAGCGACCAGGGAGTCCAGGTCCTCCATCAGCAGGCGGATGGTCTCGGCGGCATCGGACTTGGTGTGGCCGATCAGGCCGACCGGGCCGCGCTTGATCCAGCCCGTCACGTAGGCGCCGGGCAGCGGGCTGCCGTCGATCTCGATGACGCGGCCGCCGTCATTGGGGACGACACCATTGGCCAGGTCGAACGGCAGTCCCGACAGATTGTCCGAGTAGTAGCCGATGGCGCGGTAGACGGCCTGGACGGGCCAGTCCTTGAACTCGCCGGTGCCCTTGACGTTGCCGGTGCCGTCGAGCTCGGTGATCTCGGTACGCAGTCCGACGACCTGGCCGTCCTCGCCGAGCACCTCGACCGGGTTCTGGCAGAAGTGGATGTGGATGCGGTGTGCCGCGCCCGTCTCCTCCTTGGCCAGGTAGTTCTGCAGGACGTCGACGACCAGCTTCTGGCTCTTCGACGCCTTGATGGCATCCATCGAACCCTCATCGAGCTCGAAGCCCTCGGGGTGCACGATGACGTCGATATTGGGCGAGTGGGACAGCTCGCGCAGCTCCATGGGCGTGAACTTGACCTGCGCCGGGCCGCGACGCGCGAAGACATGCACATCCTTGGTGGCGTTCTTCTTCAGGCCCTCGTACACGTTGTCGGGAATCTCGGTGACGTGCAGCTCATCGGCCGTCTTGGCCAGGATGCGCGCGATGTCCAGGCCGACGTTGCCCACACCCAGGACAGCGACGGTCTCGGCGTGCGGCTGGAAGTCCCACTCGCGCTCGACGTCGGGGTGCCCGTCGTACCAGTAGACGAAGTCGGCCGCGCCGAACGAGCCGCGCAGGTCGATGCCCGGAATGTCGAGGTCGCGGTCGCGGCGGGCGCCGGTGGCGAAGATGACCGCGTCGTAGAACAACTGCAGATTGTCCAGCTTGAGATCGGTGCCGTAGTCGACGTTGCCGAAGAAGCGGATGTCCTCATTGCCCATGACCCGGTACAGGGCCTTGATGATCTCCTTGATGCGCGGATGATCGGGGGCGACGCCATAGCGGATCAGGCCGAACGGAGTGGGGTCGCGGTCGATGATGTCGACCGTGACGCCGCTGAACTCTTCGGGGAGCTCGGCCTTGGTGAGGATGTCGGACGCGTAGATACCCGCCGGGCCGGCACCGACCACCGCGACACGCAACTGCCTCGTCATGAGTACTCCTGACAAAAGATGGGGCGTGGGGGCTGTCCAGCCGCAACCACTCAGGCAAGCCTAATCCGGCACATCCAACTGGGGAAATCGTCTCGCCATACGGTCGCTGAGGCTGTGATGGACATCACTACTCTACCGCAGAACTAGAACAGGTTCTATTCGAGGTCGATCAATGCGTTCGACGTGCCGGGTGTTCTACTGTCAGGTCAACTTGATGGTCGCCGCCCGCCTGGAGGACTCCCATGGGACTGATCGCCCCGACCCAGCATTGGGCCATCAACGGATTCGGGACGCCCAAGGCCATCTACCTCCTCTACAGGCTCCGCTCCGCTCCGCACCTCAACCACCGATGCTTGAGGTGCGACGAGCGCAGCGAGGAGCCTCGAAACCGATGGGAGGTGCGGTGACGACGGCGGTTGTGGTGGGGTCGGGGCCTAATGGGCTCGCGGCCGCGATCGTGCTGGCGCGGGCCGGCCTGGACGTCACGGTGCTGGAGGCCAACGACACGATCGGCGGCGGGATGCGGTCGGCCGAGCTCACCGTGCCCGGACTCATCCACGACATCTGCTCAGCCGCTCACCCGACGGGCGCGGCGTCGCCGTTCTTCGGTTCGCTCGGACTGGAGCGCCACGGCCTGGAGTGGGCGTGGGCCGATGTCGAGGCGGCGCATCCGCTGGACGGTGGCCGGGTCGGCCTGCTGTACCGCGATCTGGAACGAACGGTCGAGGCGCTCGGTACCGACGGCCCCGCCTGGAGGAGCCTGTTCGGGCCGCTGGTTCCCCACGTCGATGATCTCGCCGGCGACATCTTCGGACCCGCGGTGGGCGTCCCGGAGCATCCGATCCAGTTCGGCCGGTTCGGACTGCGGTCGGCGCTGCCGGCCACCTGGACGGCGCAACGGTGGAACGATGACGAGGCACCAGCGCTGTTCGCGGGCATGGCCGCTCACACGCTCCAACGGATCGACCGTCCGCTGGGCAGTGCGTTGGGCATGATGTTCGGCGTCGTCGGCCACTCCTACGGCTGGCCCGTCGCGGTCGGCGGCTCGCAGGCGATCGCCGACGCTCTGGTCTCGGTCCTGGCCGAGGCGGGAGGCCGTGTCGAGACCGGACATCGGGTCACCGACCTGCCCGATGCCGACGTCGTCATGCTCGATACGGCCCCGGATCAGGCGCTCGCGCTGCTGGGTGACCGCCTGCCGTCGCGGATCGCGCGCGGTCTGCGGCGATGGAAGCGTGGGCCGGCGGCGTTCAAGGTCGATCTGGCGGTCGAGGGCGGCATTCCGTGGACCCGGCCCGAGATCGCCGATGCGGGGACGGTGCACCTGGGGGGCACGCTGGCCGAGGTCAACGCCGCTGAGATCGCGATCGGGCAGGGACGGATGCCAGAACGCCCGTTCGTCCTGCTGTGCCAGCAGTACGTCGCCGATCCGTCCCGGTCGGTCGGCGACGTCCACCCGATCTGGGCCTACGCGCACGTGCCCCACGGCTATACCGGCGATGCGACGCAGGCGCTGCTGGACCAGGTCGAACGGTTCGCACCCGGCTTCCGCGATCGTGTCGTGGCGATGTCGGTGCACGGACCGGCCGAACTGCAGGCGGGCAACGCCAACTACGTGGGCGGTGACATCACGGCGGGTGCGGCCACGCCGTGGCAGACCGTGTTCCGCCCACGCACCACGCTGCGCCCGTACTCGCTGGGCGTGCCGGGCGTCTGGCTGTGCTCGGCGTCCACGCCACCGGGCGGAGGCGTCCACGGCATGGCGGGCTTCCACGCGGCCACCGCGGCCCTTCGTCACCTGTGACCGGCAGAATGTGACCGACAGGTGGAACCACGGGAGGCGCCCAGTCGTTCGACCATCCGAACCGGTTGAACCTTCAACCCGCGACTCCCAGGAGCCACACCCATGCGACTGCCGAAGACCCGCGAGCTGTTCGCGGTCACCGCCGCGACCTCTGCGTTACTGATGACCGTCGCCTGCGGCAGCGACAGCGAACCGACCACCGATGACCCCACCACCACATCGGCTGCACCGTCGACCGACACGAGTGACACCGGCGAGGCGTCAGGTGACTACGCCGACGGCACGTACGAGGGCTCCGGCTCCTACGCCAATCCCGGTGGTGTCTCCGAGGTCGATGTGACCATCACGCTCGCTGACGGAAAGGTCAGCGACGTCGAGGTCGAGCCGGGCGCCAGCGGTACGTCGCTGCAGTACCAGCAGAAGTTCATCAGCGGCATCGCCGACGAGGTCGTCGGCAAGAGCCTCGACGAGATCTCTGTGTCGAAGGTGTCAGGTTCGTCGCTGACCAGCCAGGGCTTCAATCAGGCGCTGGAGCAGATCAAGGCCGACGCTCAGGCCTGATATGACTGCGGCCTGGGCGTTCGACGCGATCGGGACCAGATGGCAGATCGACACGGCACACCCGCTGGCGCCGCAGATTCGCGACCGCATCTCCGCCGAGATCGAGCGATTCGACCGCACCTGGTCACGGTTCCGACCGGACTCGGTCGTGTCCCGGATGGCCGAACGCCCGGGAACGTACGTGCTCGAACACGCCGATGTTCTGTTCGGGTTCTACGACGATCTCGTGGAGGCGACGAACGGTGCGGTCAATCCATTGGTCGGCCAGGCTCTGTCCGAACTCGGCTACGACGCGACGTACTCACTGATTCAGTCCGGCCGGCCCGCGTCCGTGCCCGAGTGGGCGGTGCTCGAACGATCCGGTGACACGGTCACGACGCGCGAGCCGGTATCGGTCGATGTCGGAGCAGCCGGCAAGGGCCTGCTGGTCGACCTCGTCGCCTCGGTCCTGTGCGACGGCGGCAAGCACACGGCGACGATCGACGCCGGTGGCGACATGTATCACTGCGGCACGACGCCCATCCAGGTCGCGCTCGAGCATCCGGCCGATGCGACCCGAGCGATCGGTGTCGTGACCCTTGAGCCCGAGGACGCGCTGTGTGGGTCGGCTACCAACCGCCGTGCGTGGGGCGATGGACTGCATCACGTCCTCGACGCCCGCACCGGCCGACCGACCGCGGACGTCGTGGCGACGTGGGTGCTGGTTCCACAGTCGTGCATGATCGCCGATGGCCTGGCCACGGCGCACTTCTTCGCGCCGCCTGAGGCGCTGCTCGAGGTCTTCCACCACGAGTTCGTGCGGGTGCATGCTGATGGCACGGTGACGTGGTCACCCGATCTGCCCGGAGAGGTGTTCAGATGACCGGAACCGCTGCGGTGCGTGATGTGCTCGATCGCCGCCTGGGCCAGGTGACGATGTATCGCCTGGTCACGCTCGCGTTGTCGGCGCTGGCGGCGATCGCCGTCGCCTACACGGCAGTCGGTGACCTGGGCGAGGGTCTGTGGACCGTGCGCGGGCAGGTCACGTCGTTGGTCGTGCTGCTGGCCGCGGTCATGCTGCCGTCGTGGGGCATCGCGCGACTGCTGGGGACCCGGGCTCATCTCGAGTCGTCGATCATCACCGCCCTGCTGCTGTTCTTCCTGTTCGTCCCGCAGGGCAGCGGCATCAAGTTGGTGTGGATCGCGCTGGCCGGTGTGCTGGCGGCGGTCTCGAAGTACGCGATCGCGTGGCGTGGCCGCCATCTGGTCAACCCCGCCGCCGTGGGTGCGTTCTGTTCGTATCTTGTGCAGCGGATCGCCAATGTCGACGTGATGGACCGTCATGCCGCGTCGTGGTGGGTCGCGTCGACCGATCTGCTGCCCTGGGTCGCGGTAGCCGCATTCCTGGTGCTGTGGCGCACGCGAAGGCTCGGACTGGGTCTGTTGTTCGTGGCCGTGGCCGGGCTGCTGGTCGTGCTCGCGTTGCACGACTTCGGCACCGACTACCCGGACGCGGTGAGAACGGCGTTGGAGACCTCACCGCTGCTGTTCTTCGCCGGGTTCATGCTCAGCGAGCCACTGACGTTGCCGCCGCGCCGTCATCAGCAATGGATCGTCGCGGTCGTGATGGCCGTTGTCTACGCCTATCCGTTGGCGATGTTGTTGATCGTCGACGTGCCGTCCACGTTCTTCGTCGGCGACCAATGGCAGGTCGCCGCGCTGTTGGTCGGCAACCTGGTCGCCTTCGTGTTCGCGCGTCGCTCAGGTGTACGGCTGGAACTGATCGAACGCCGCGACCACGGTGAGCAGACGCAGGAGCTGGTCTTTCGGCCGCACCGACCGATCCGGTTCGAGCCGGGCCAGTACGCCGAGCTGCACGTGCCGCACGTGGGAACCGACGCCAGGGGCACCCGACGGATGTTCAGCATCGCATCACCCTCGGCGTCGGGATCGGTGTCGTTCGGACTACGCGTCCCGGAACCGGCATCGAGTTTCAAGCAGGCCCTGAACCGGCTGCGGCCCGGCGACATCGTGCACTCGACCGGCGTCTCGGGCGATTTCGTCCTGCCGCGCAATCCGTCGGTGCCTGTCGCCCTGATCGCCGGCGGCATCGGCATCACACCGTTCCTCAGCCAGGTGGATCACGGCACCCGCGATGTCGTCGTGGTCTACGGCGTTCCGTCGGGCGAAGCCATCCCGTTCCGCGATCAGCTGGCCGGATCGCGGGTCGTCATCGTGGCTCCGACCCGCCCGGATCCACTGCCCGAACGTTGGACGTGGATCGAGTCCGATCTGCTGACCGCCGATGTCGTGGCGGCGGCGGTGACAGACCTGGCGGTCCGCCACGCCTATGTCTCGGGGCCTCCGGCCATGGTCAACGCCGTGCGCCCCGGCCTGCGACGTCGTGCCAGGAAGGTCCGCACCGACTACTTCAGCGGCTACTGATCACTCCCTCACAGAGTTGAGTGGAATGGACTCAACTCTGTGAGTGTTGTACCTGGTGACACGTTCTCACACCAGGAGTAGACAACACCTATGGATCTTGCGAAGTTCACGACGCGCAGCCAGCAGGCCCTCGGCAGCGCCATCTCAGCCGCCGCGGCCGCCGGCAACCCCGCCGTCGAGCCCGCACACATCCTGCTCGCCCTGCTGACCCAGGAGGGTGGCACCGCGGTTCCGCTCGTGCAGGCTGCCGGAGTCGATCCGGGCGCGCTCGCCCAGGACCTGACTGGCACTGTCGAGGCGTTGCCGTCGGCATCGGGCGCTTCGGTGCAGAATCCCGGTCTGTCGCGAGCTTCGCACGAAGTGCTGCAGCGTGCTCAGGATCTGGCGGGCCAGCTGGGCGATGACTTCGTCTCCTCCGAGCACCTCGTCGTGGCGATCGCGACCGTCGAGTCCCCGGCGGCGCAGGTACTGACCAGCCTGGGCGCCACGCCCGACTCGCTGCAGGCAGCGTTCACCGCAGTGCGCGGCAGTGCGCGCGTCACCAGCGCGGACGCCGAGGACCAGTACCAGTCCCTGGAGAAGTACGGCGTCGACCTGACTGCTGTCGCGCGCGAAGGCAAACTCGATCCGGTCATCGGCCGCGATGCGGAGATCCGTCGTGTCGTGCAGGTGCTGAGCCGCCGTACCAAGAACAACCCGGTACTCATCGGTGAGCCCGGCGTCGGCAAGACGGCTGTCGTCGAAGGGCTCGCGCAGCGCATCGTCGACGGCGACGTGCCCGACTCGCTCAAGGGCCGCCGTCTCATCTCGCTGGACCTGGCCGCCATGGTGGCGGGTGCGAAATACCGCGGTGAGTTCGAGGAACGGCTCAAGGCGGTCCTGGCCGAGATCAAGGAGTCCGACGGGCAGATCATCACGTTCATCGACGAACTGCACACGGTCGTCGGCGCGGGTGCCGGTGGCGATTCGTCGATGGACGCCGGCAACATGCTCAAGCCGATGCTGGCACGTGGCGAGCTGCGGCTCATCGGTGCCACGACGCTGGACGAGTACCGCGAGCGCATCGAGAAGGACCCCGCTCTGGAGCGCCGGTTCCAGCAGGTGCTGGTCGCCGAGCCGTCGGTCGAGGACACCATCGCGATCCTGCGCGGCATCAAGGAGAAGTACGAGGCGCATCACGGCGTCGAGATCGCCGACGCCGCAATCGTGGCTGCCGCGACCCTGTCCGATCGCTACATCCCGGGCCGCCAGCTGCCTGACAAGGCCATCGATCTGGTCGACGAGGCCAGCAGCCGCTTGAAGATGGAGATCGACTCCAGCCCTGTCGAGATTGACGAACTGCGCCGCGGTGTCGACCGGCTCAAGATGGAAGAGCTCCACCTGTCGAAGGAGGAGGACGAGGCCAGCGTCGAGCGGCTGGAGAAGCTGCGCGCCGAACTGGCCGACAAGTCCGAGACCCTGCGGGCCCTGGAACAGCGGTGGGAGGCCGAGAAGGCCGGACTCAACGCGGTCGGCGACATCAAGAAGCGCATCGACGAGGTGCGCGTCGCCGCCGAGCGTGCCCAGCGTGAAGGCGATCTGGAGACGTCCAGCCGTCTGCTCTACGGCGAGATCCCTGCGATGGAAGAGCAGTTGGCCGAGGCGCAAGCCGCCGAGGAGTCGGCGACCGCGGTCGAACGCATGGTCCACGAGGAGGTCACGGCCGACGACATCGCCGAGGTCGTGGCGGCCTGGACCGGCATCCCGACCGGACGTCTGCTCGAGGGCGAGACCGGCAAGCTGCTGCGCATGGAGGAGGTGCTCGGCGAACGCCTGATCGGCCAGGCT
>Ga0164243_10001438_pt1 | contig 40262 bp, 37 predicted proteins | sample OricompcompostOP_FD_108781 | JGI IMG/M metagenome (GOLD analysis project Ga0164243, IMG submission 108781) | Organic Plus compost microbial communities from Emeryville, California, USA - Original compost - Organic plus compost (OP) | ecosystem: Engineered > Solid waste > Mixed feedstock >... | reverse complement strand
CCTTGATGGCGAATGGGTGAGCCAAAACCCGGCCCGGCTCGGGGCCGGGCCGTGGATATTCGCTTTTCCGGGCGCCTAGCGGACGATCAGGGTCGGGACCGTGCTCTGGCTGACGACTTCCATCGCCACGCTTCCGAGTAGCAGGCGGTTGATGCCGCGCCGCCCGTGGGAGGCGATCACGACGAGATCGAAATTGCCGCTGGTGGCGGTCTTGATGATGCCGTCGGCCGGGTGCTCGTTGGCAACGTGCCGGACCTCCGCCTGCACGCCGAGCCCGCTGGCGATGGCCGACGCCGCATCGAGAATATGCTTCGCGGCGACAGCGGCGGCGTTGTCGTATTCCTGAACGGCGTTGTAGTTCTGCCGCCAGGCGTCCGCCGCCATGCGCCTGGGGTCCCACATCTCGGTGACCGTCACGATGGTCGCCTTCGCGCCGATCGACTTGGCCAGTTCGAGGCCGTGCTTCACGCCTCGTTCCGCCACGTCCGAACCGTCAGTCGCGATGAGTATGTTCTTGTACATCGTGGCCTCCGTACCGTGCATACCCCCTTACCATCCATCCACGCATGGCCGCCTTTGTCGAGAGGGCGCCGGTCGGCGCCCGGGCGCTTTTCGCCGCAGCCGCGTGCACAATGATGTGCAGAGGGCCGCGCCCGGCGTGGACTGCGGACTAGGCAGCGCGCCTGGAAATCCTTTAGAAGCCCTTGGGTGGGGCCTGTAGCTCAATGGTTAGAGCCGACCGCTCATAACGGTCTGGTTGCAGGTTCGAGTCCTGCCGGGCCCACCAGCTTTCCCGCTTCTACGTCCCCGCGACCTGCTTTCCGGAGCGGGCGGAAATTGCGTTTTCCCGCCGCTAGACTTTCATCCTCAGCCCGCCGTAATGGTCACGCGATGTATCCATAGCTCCCGTAGCGCCGGAGAAAGAAACATGCGCGGTTGGGGATGGATGATCGCCGGTGCGGCGCCCTGGCGGAGCTGGTTCGCAATCCCCGGGGTGCGCCTCGACGTCGAGGCCGAGACGCCGCGCGCGTTCGGCTGCGACGAAGGCCAGGGCTGGCTTTTCGGCAGGCCGCTGTCATCCGAGGCGATCATTGCTATGATCCAGGCCGAAGGCAGGACAGGAGAAGAGGCAAGCGCCTGCGCCTGACCATCGGCCGATATTCCTCATGAGCGGATGCTGTTCGTGGTCAAGCTATGGCAGCAGATCGTGCGATGGGCAGGTCCTGCCTGCGCCGCCGTCGTCCTGTGTCTGGCGATGAGGCCCGCATCTTCCGCCGAGACATTCTCATTTCCTGAACCCGCGCCCGCCGAGGTCTCGCGGACGCTGAAGATCTGGGGAACGGTCTATTTCGTGTATCGCGCGCGGTCGTCGTCCCGTCCGGATGCCGTGCCGGTGCTTGACAGTAACGACCAGCCCCTCGGGGTGTCGCTGTCGCGCTGGGACTGGTGCAACGCCGCGCTTGAGGGGACCGTCCAGGTGATGATCCCCGGCGGTTCACGGGTGTTCAATTATGCCCGTTCCAGCAGCCGCGTTCATGTCGACTGCTCGGAAATCCTCGGCTTCCTCGATCCCGCCAGCCGCAAGCAGATCGAGCGTACGGTGTTCATGGAAACCACGGCGACGGCACCCGGCGGTCTGGGCGGCCGCCCCGGCACCCGCCTCGTTCCCTACCGGACCCTGGCGGTGGACCCACGGTTCATTCCGATGGGGTCGCTGCTGTATATCCCATCGCTGCGCGGGCTGCGGATGCCGGATGGTCAGGTCCATGACGGCTATGTGCTTGCCGAGGACACGGGGATCGGGATCGCCGGAAATCACGTGGACCTGTTCATCGGGGCATCCGGCAATCCCTATCCCGGAGCCTTCAATGCCCGGCCGGACAAGCCGCTCACCGCGTATCTGGTCGACAGCAAATCCATTGCCGAGCGTCTGGCGGCAGAACATCGCCTCTCCGGCACTCAATAAACCGCCGTACTATTTTGATGGTTTAGGTCTAAACCATCGTATTATAGTACTTTACTGTATAGTTTTATATACGGCTCCTTAAAAACAAATTAATCCTGCGTCGACGATGTGACGCCGCAGGTAATTCTGTGGGTTGCAGAGGAATTCCGCGTCCTCTGGGTGTTCCCATGGAAGGCAATGATTCAAGGCATCCCGTTTTCTACGAACCGAGCGGACGAAGATGGGCAGTCTTCTGGTCTGTTTCTATTGTGATATCTACTGCCCTCCTGGGCAGTGTGGCTTGGGTCCTCCTGCACAGCTTCGTCGACCCGAAGCTTCCGGCGCTTGCTCTTGAAGCAACCGAGCCTCCGAATCCGATATTGGCCAGCGCCGGCGTGGTTTTCTCCGCAAGCCCGGCGGCCATCCCGGGAGGTGAAGAGGCGGCGCCGCGCTCGGCTGCTGTTCCGGATGATGCCGCTCCGCTGCTGACCGGGCGTTCGTCGGTCACAGGGCAGCCCGGCCTTCCGGCAAAGCCCATCATCGCCTCCACCGATCCCCTGGACCTGTGCCTCGAGTGCCTGTGGCAGCAGGCCCGTCGCACCATCGACGGAAGCGCGGCCCTTGTGCCGAAACTCGTTTCCGAAATCCGGTCGTTCACGCAGCCGAAGACGCCCCATCTCCTGCGCTATGCCTTCATGGTGAACTGGGACGACAGCAGTGTTGGCTCCGTTCGGACGCATGCGGATTCCATCGACGTGCTCGTGCCGGAATGGATGCACCTCTCCGAGGACATCGGCGTCCTGCTGGACGACGACAACGAGAACCTGGGGACGCTCCGCAAGCTTACGGAAAGTGGGCAGCTTCGCATCATGCCGATGATCAACAACGCCCTTGGTGACAGGTGGCGGGGCGATCTCGTGCACCGGCTGCTGGTGGACAGGAGCGCCAGGGAAAAGCTGATCGCCGCGCTGAAGCAACTCGTCGAGAAGAACGGCTTCGCCGGCGTGACGATCGACTTCGAGAACCTGGCCGCCGGCGACATGATGGCGTTTGAGACCTTCATCCATGACGCCGCGACCTCGCTCCACGCATCGAAGCTGGCGCTGAACGTCACCATCCCGCTTGTCGATCCGGGCTTCCGCGCGGGCGTTCTTTCGAAGAGCGCCGATGCCGTCATCCTCATGGCCTATGACGAGCATTGGGCGGAATCCGCGCCGGGGCCGATCGCCTCGCAGGAATGGCTGGAGGCTGGGGTGAAGGCTCGTCTCGCCGAAAGCAATCCGGCCAAGATCGTCGTGGCGCTCGGGAACTACGCCTATGACTGGCGCGAGGGCGATGACGCAGCGGAGGTCCTGACGACGCACCAGGCGCTGATGCGCGCGCAGCAGACGGGCTCGCAGGTTGTCTTTGACGGGCGCGCGCTCAATCCAAGCTTTGACTATCGCGATGCCGACAATGCCCGCCATCACGTCTGGTACCTGGATGCGGTGACATTCTTCAATCAGATGAAGGTCGCCCGTAAGGAAGCGGTCGCGGGCGTTGCGCTCTGGCGGGCGGGCGGGGAGGACAATTCCGTCTGGACCGTGTTGCGGGATCCGATGGCGGCGCGCGCCGCCAGCCTGGAAAAGATGACCTCGGATGTCGATCTGGACTATCGCGGCGATGGAGAGATCCTTCGCGTCATCAAGCGGCCGGTGAGCGGCCATCGAAATATCCGGACGGACTGGTCCGGCTTCATCACCAGCGAGACGATCACCTCCTATCCCAGGGGCTACGAGATCGCCCGGTGGGGGGATTCGGCGCTCAAGAGGGTGGCACTGACCTTCGACGACGGTCCCGACGAGACCTACACGCCGGCCGTCCTCGATGTTCTCAGGAAATACCATGTGCCCGCGACCTTCTTCCTTGTCGGAAGCCAGGTGATGCGGCGCCCGCAGATCGTCCGGCGGATCGTGGACGAGGGGCATGAGATCGGAAACCACACCTTCACGCACCCCAAATTCGATGAGGTCAGCCGGCTTCAGCTCAGCGCCGAGGTGAACGCGACCCAGCAGCTGATCGAGAGCATCACCGGGCGTTCGACGCTGCTCTTCCGTCCGCCTTTCGCCATCGACATCGAACCGCAGACGGCCGACGAGATGGACGCCATCGCGGCGGTGAGCGCCAAGGGCTATTACACCGTCAACATGCGGATCGATGCCGATGACTGGAAGCCGGGCTCGACGCCTGACGAGGTCTTCCAGCGCGTCATAGCCCGTGCCCGGCAGGAGCACGCCCACGTCATCCTCATGCATGATGCCGGCGGCAATCGCGAGGCCACCGTCCTGGCCCTGCCGCGGATCATCGAGGCCTTGCGCGCGGACGGTTACACCTTCGAACGCGTTTCCGCGCTGCTCGGCAAGACCCGCGACGACGTCATGCCCGTCATCGCCATGGCCAATCCCGTGAAGCTGGATCAGGTCGGCTACACGGTGATCGGCAGCCTCGATTATTTCGTCACCCTGATCTTCTTCCTCGCGATTGTCCTTGGCCTCGCTCGCTCAGCCCTGATTGTCCTGGTCGTCCGGCGACGGCGGCGTGATCCGGTGCGGCCGCCGATGGACGACGTCACGGTCGGCGTGGTCGTGCCGGCCTACAACGAGGAGAAGGTCATCGCCAAGACCATCCACTCCCTCCTGGCGAGCACCTGGACCCGGCTTGACATCCTGGTCATCGACGATGGCTCGAGTGACGACACGGCGGGCGTGGTCGAGCGCGACTTCGCCGACGAACCGCGGGTGCGCGTGGTCCGCAAGGCCAATGGCGGGAAGTCCGAGGCGGTGAACCTGGGCTTCGCCATGCTGGAGACGGAGTTCGTCGTCGCCATGGACGCCGACACCATCTTCCTGCCCGACACCATTGCCAGCCTGATCAGCAATTTCTCCGACCCTTCCGTCGGGGCTGTCGCCGGGAACGCCAAGGTCGGCAACCGCATCAACCTGCTCACGCGCTGGCAGGCGCTCGAATACATCGTGGCGCAGAACCTCGACCGGCGGGCCTTTGAGCGCTTCAACTGCATTTCCGTCGTGCCGGGGGCGGTCGGGGCCTGGCGGAGGGAGCGGGTGCTGGAGGTGGGCGGCTACACCTCCGATACCCTGGCCGAGGACGCCGACCTGACCATCCGGATGATCCGTCACGGAAGCCGGGTCGTCTTCGAGGACAAGGCCGTGGCGCTCACGGAGGCGCCGGCGACGATCGGCCAGTTCGTCAAGCAGCGCTATCGCTGGACGTTCGGCATGATGCAGGCGGCGGTGAAGAACCGCGATGCCCTGACGCGCTCGAAGCCGAATGCGATCGGCCTTATGCTGGTGCCCAACATCCTCCTCTACCAGATCCTCTTTCCCTGCATCGCGCCGATTGTGGATCTCTTCCTGGTCCTGTCGCTGTTCAGTGTGATCGTCGGGGCGATCTATTATGCGGACAGTCCGTTGAAGGATGGCGTCTGGCACCTGTTCGTCGGTTATTTCCTGTTCATGGCCGTGGACTACTTCGTGGCCATCGTGGCTTTCTTCCATGAGCGCGATGAACAGAAATCCCTTCTATGGACTCTTGTGCTCCAGCGGTTTCTGTACCGTCAGATATTGTATTACGTGACGCTCAAAGCGGTCTTCAGCGCCATCCGCGGCCGTGCCGTCGGCTGGTTCAAGCTGGAACGGCAGGCAACGGTCAGCCTCCAGACAGTCGCGGTCGAGACCGAGCGGTGTCCGGCAATGGTGCGTCGGTAACCTCTCACATGCTCCACGGGAATGCCGGTGCCGGTCCTCGACCGGCACAGCGGGGCCGGCGGGCCAAGCGATGCGGCGGAATGTCGGGATGCCGCGTCGTTGTGGCGCTGTTAGTGTCGTTCTCTCGAGCGCGGACGCCTTGGGAACCCTCCATGCTTCAGCTTTCACGAATCCGCCTCTTTGCCCTTGCTGGGCTGGCATGCGCGGGAGCTTTGCTCGTGGGGTGCTCGCATCGGCCGGACAAGTGGAACGGCACGGATGTCACGGGCACATTGCCCGACCTGCAGTTCACCATGACGCGGGCGGGCGACGGCAAGCAGATCACGGCTGCTGCCTATCGGGGCAAGGTGACCCTGCTCTATTTCGGCTACACCTTCTGTCCCGACATCTGCCCGCTGACGCTTTCCAATGTGACACAGGCGCTGAACCGCCTGGCCGACAAGGCCCACGAGGTGCGCGTCCTCTTCGTGACGGTGGATCCCGACCGCGACACGCTCGACGTGCTCAGGAGCTACACATCGGCCTTTGCGCCCGAATCGGTCGGGCTGAGGGGCACGCCGGATCAACTGGCCACGCTCGCCAAGCGCTACCGCGTGGCCTATTCGGCCGGGAAGGACAGCAGGGGCGAGTATGTGGTCACCCATAGCTCCATCGTCTTTGCCTTCGACAAGCAGGGCAAGGCGCGGCTCATCTACACGAATTTGAGCAAGCCCAGCGCCGACACGAAAGGCATGGCCGCGGACCTCAAGCGCCTGGCAGATGCCGGCGAGGGCGGCGGCTGGTTTTCCTGGCTCTAGGTCCCGGCAATACGCCGGCGTGGCTTACCGTCCGGTCCAACTGGCGGAAATGACGACGGTTCCTTCAGCGTCGTCTTCGTCGCCGGCGTCTCGCAGCTCCTCCTGCACCCTCATCATGTTGAGCGCCAGCAGCATCCCGGCCACGCTCATCATGGCCGGCGGAATCCAGGCGATCAGGCCGCCATACACCTGGTCGTCGAGGGCGCCGATCGAGGGAAAGAGCCGGCCGCACCATTCGTAGAATCCGTAGATATCGTGATTGGCCAGAGCGATTACGGCGCCGATGGCGATCTGCGGAAACATCACCAGCACGGAAGCGAGAACGCGCGCGGCGTAGGAGACGGACGCCTCCGGATAAGGGCGCGGATCGAGCACCAGGAACCAGAAGAAGATGCCGTCGCCCACCATCGTCCAGTTCATGACGCGATAGAGGTTGGGGTCGAGCATCGCCCTGAAGTGCACGGACGGTATGAGCCAGAGCGCGATCAGCCCCACGAACAGCACCATTGCGATGATGGGTTGCTGGACGACGTTGCGGGCGATGAGAACCGGCCGTGCCGTGACAAGCCGTTTCAGCCAGGCCGGCATGCCCAGCGCGATGGTGGCGCCCGGCCAGGAAAGGGCGATCAGGAACGGCCCCAGATGGTGCATGGCGACATGCTGGACCCGGTTCAGGAAAAACATGTGCTGGGCCATGTATTCGAACCGCGTCTGCAGGACGATGTAGATCGCGGCGATCCCAAGCAGGTAGGCGGCGCTGCGCCACGGCGCCGGCCGCTGGCGGGGCTCCGCCACCGCGAACCCGCGCGCATACCACCAGACGCCGAGCGCCGCCGCGATGAAATAGGTGGCGTCGAAATCGTAGGGTGCCCAGTCCGGGGCGGAGGCGGCGTGATAGCGATCGACCCACCAGAGGACGGCACCGAGAACGGCAATCAGCACATAGGGCAGGGCCGCCAGGAGCCAGCTGTCCAGGCCGTTCAGCTGTTGTTGTCCGATCTCTCCGGGATGGTCGACCATCCAACGTTCCTCCCCCGAATGATGGATCGCTTCGGTCTGCCTTGGTAGCCGCGGAGGTCAGGACTCATGGAAGGCAGGGCGTCTGCCCGACCCTGCTATCACGCATGCGTGATGGGGTGTTCAGACATATCGTCTCACATCCGGCAGTCGAGGCAATGTTCGGGTTAGAGGTGCTTGCGGCCCCGACGGCCATAGATTAACCCGGTGACGCGATGCTCACCGCGAAGGCAAAATACGGTCTGAAGGCTCTGGTTCATCTGGCGGGATTACCGTCGGGTCGGCCCGCGCTCATTGCCGACATCGCGGAACAACAGAATATCCCCAAGAAATTCCTCGACGCCATCCTCAATGAGCTGCGCCAGTCTGGCTATTTGTCGAGCAAGCCGGGGCGGGGCGGGGGCTATATGCTCGCCGTGCCGGCGGAAAAGATCGTTGTCGGCGACATCATCCGTCAGCTCGACGGGCCGCTGGCGGCGGTGCCCTGCGTCAGCCGCAATTTCTATACGCGCTGCGAGGACTGCACCACGGAGGAGGACTGTCAGGTGCACCTCCTGATGATGGAAGCACGCGAGGCGCTGGCGCAGGTGCTCGACCGCCGCACCCTCGCCGACATGGAAAAGCTCGGCCGCGACCCGATGGATGCCTTCGACTGCATGATCTGACGGCGGTCTCAGCGGCCCTTTGCGAACTTCACGCTGGTGGTCTTCACCACCGGTCCGCCGCGTGTCTTGCGGTCGGCGACGACGAAGCTGAAGCCGCCGCGCCCGTCATTGGTGATGGTCATGGTGGCGTTCTTGTCGCCGTTGACCTCCTTGGGCCAGGTGACCAGGAGGTTCAGCGTGTTGCCGGTGCGCGTGCCCGAAAGCTGCGCCGGGCCGATCTTGGAGCCGACATAGGTGCCGGTGTAGCGGCCCGACGAGTCCACCTTCAGGTCGGCGCCGATTTTGCGCGAGAAGATGATGGCGGCGCGGCAGGTGCCGTTCAGGGAGGCGCTGGTCGCGGTGGTCTTGCCCTTCACCGTGCAGGTCACGGAATGGTCGGAGCCCGTGGCCTTGGTGCGCACGGTGCCGTCGCCGAAGAAGGAGCCGTTGAAACGCTTCAGGTAGTCCACTTCGGTGGACTGCGCCGAGGCCAGGTTCGGGGCCAGCGTCAGGAAGGAGGCGGCAAGGAGCGCGAAAAGCGGAGCGGGACGGGTCATGGGTCGGGACGCCTCTCTCTTTCGGTGGACGGCAGACAGGCCGGCATTGGCGTGATCTGGCGCACCGGGCCCGCATTTTCCAGTGCCTTGCGGCGGGATGGAGGCAAAGGGAGGCCCCGCGGCCACCATTTGCTTACCAAACCGCGGCAAACTAGAAGCATTCGAGAGGTTCGGGAGGAAGTTGTGGGCGTCGATCTCCTGGCGGGAGCAGGCGAGGGGGTTCTCGACGGCGCCGCGCTTGGGCGCGCGCCGCGCATCGCCGTGTTCGATTCCGGGCTGGGTGGGCTGACCGTCCACGCCGAGATCGCCCGCCAGCTGCCGGGCGCCTCCTTCGTCTATCTCGGCGACACCGCCGTCTTCCCCTATGGCCGCCTCTCCGACGAGGATCTGGTGCGCCGCGTCGAGGCGGTGATCGGCCAGCTTATTGCCGCGCACGCGCCCGACCTCGTCGTCATTGCCTGCAACACGGCCTCCACCCTGGCGCTGCCGGTACTGCGCGCGCGCTTTGCATTGCCCTTCGTCGGCACCGTTCCGGCGGTGAAGTCGGCCGCCCGGCTCTCGCAGAGCCGCCGTTTCTCCATTCTGGCGACGCCCGGCACGGTTGCGCGCGACTACACGCGCGAGCTAATCGCCGCCCACGCGGCCGATTGCGGGGTCACCCTGGTCGGCAGCCGCTCTCTTGCCTCGCTGGCGGAAGCGGCGCTGCGTGGCGAGGCGGCCGACGATGCCGCCATTTCCGCCGAAATCGCCCCGGCCTTTGTCGAGGACGCGGCTGGGCGCACGGATGCCGTGGTGCTGGCCTGCACGCATTATCCGCTCCTGCTGGAGCGGCTGGAGGCGCTGGCGCCCTGGCCGGTGAGCTGGATCGACCCGGCGCCGGCGATTGCCCGCCGTGTTGCGGCCCTGGTCGGCAGCGTGGCGCAGGCGGGGTTCGAACCCGAAGGCGCACGCGCGCTGTTCACCCGCGCCGAGCCGCTGCCCGCGGCCCTGGTTCAGATGCTCGGCCAGCGCGGCTTCGTCGAGATCGGCCGCGAAGCATGCTGAGCCAGCTTTTTCCGACCATGGTTGAGATCGCCGGCCTGTTCGGCGATGTGCCGCACGAGGGCCATCTGGCCGGCGTCGAGGCGGCGTTCTCCGATCCGCGCGTCATGGACATGCTCGGCGGCACCCGCCCGCCGGAAGCCGCCCGCGCCTTCATCGGCCGCGAGCGCGCGCACTGGCGCGAGCACCAGTTCGGGTTGTGGTTCTTCCGCGATCTGGAAGCCGGGCGCTTCGCCGGCTGGGGCGGCATCCGCCGCTGCGAGGTGGCCGGGGAAAGCACGGTCGAGCTGGCCTATGCCCTGCTGCCCGAGCATCGCGGCCGCGGCGCCGCAACCGAGATCGGCAAGCTGGCCACTGCCCTCGGCTTCGAGAATCTGGGCCTCACCGAGATCGTCGCCTTCACCCGCAGCGACAACCGCCTTTCCGAGGCGGTGATGGTACGCGCGGGCTTCCGCTTCGACCGTCCCATCGAGCACGCGGGGATGCCCCACGTGCTCTACCGGCTCCACGCCGCCAGTTCGAGACAGACGCCATGACCATCCTGAGGCTCATCGGCGCCATCGCGTTCGCGGTGGCCGCCTTCTTCATCCTCGCGCGCCTCGGACTGGTCGGGCGGTAAAGGCCTATTCCGCCGCTTCCTTGGCCGCCTTGGCGGGGTTGTAGTTGAGGATCGGCGCCAGCCAGCGTTCCATCTCTTCGAGGGCGAAGCCCTTGCGCGCGGCGTAGTCCACCACCTGGTCACGGTCGATCTTGCCGACTCCGAAATAATGGCTCTCGGGGTGCGCGAAGTAGAGGCCCGAGACCGCCGAACCCGGCCACATGGCAAAGCTGTCGGTGAGGTTGAGGCCGATGGCGTTGGTGGCGTCGAGCAGGCCGAACAGGGTCTTCTTCTCGGTGTGGTCGGGCTGCGAGGGATAGCCGGGAGCCGGGCGGATGCCCTGGTAGCTCTCCAGGATCAGGTCCTCATAGCCGAGCGTCTCGTCGGCGGCGTAGCCCCACAGCTCCTTGCGCACCTGCTGGTGCATGTATTCGGCCGTGGTCTCGGCCAGGCGGTCGGCCAGCGCGCGGGCGAGAATGCCGCCGTAATCGTCGTTGGCGCGGGTGAAGCGCGCCGTCATGGCCTCCTCGCCGATGCCAGCCGTCACCGCGAAGCCGCCGACATAATCGGCGATGCCGCTCTCGATGGGCGCGACGAAGTCGGACAGCGCGATGTTGGGGCGCGTGTTGCTGCGGGCCATCTGCTGGCGCAGCGTGTAGAAGGTCGCCAGCCGCTCGGTGCGTGTGTCGTCGGTGAACAGCACGACATCGTCGCCCTCCGCATTGGCTGGCCAGAAGCCGACCACGGCGCGGGCTTCCAGCCATTTGCCCTCGACGATCTGGCGCAGCATGTCCTGCGCGTCCGCGAACAGGCCGCGCGCCGCCTCGCCGTATTTCTCGTCCTCGAGGATCTGCGGATAGCGCCCGTTCAGCTCCCAGGTCTGGAAGAAAGGCGTCCAGTCGATATAGGGGATCAGCGTCTCGATCGGGATGTTGTGGAAGACGCGGGTGCCGAGGAAGGAGGGCTTCTGCGGCTTCCACGCCGAGAAGTCCGGGCGCAGGCGGTTCTGCCGCGCCGCGGCGATCGTCAGGCGCTGCTTGTCCTCCTGCGCGCGGGCGTGCGCCTCGGCCATCCTGGCGTATTCGGCGCGGGTGTCCGCGATGAAGCCGTCGCGCTGCTCGGGCGAGAGTAGCGCGGAAACCACCCCAACCGCGCGGCTGGCGTCGGTGACATAGACCGTCTGGCCGCGCTCGTAGGCCGGGTGGATCTTCACGGCGGTGTGGACCTTCGAGGTCGTGGCGCCGCCGATCAGCAGCGGAATGTCGAAGCCCTGCCGCTCCATTTCGGAGGCGACATGCACCATCTCGTCGAGCGAGGGCGTGATCAGGCCGGACAGGCCGATCACGTCGGCCTTCTCGGCGATCGCGGTGTCGAGGATCTTCTGCGCCGGCACCATGACGCCGAGATCGACCACCTCGTAATTGTTGCAGGCCAGCACGACGCCGACGATGTTCTTGCCGATGTCGTGGACGTCGCCCTTGACGGTGGCCATCACCACCTTGCCGGCGGCCGAGCGCTGGTCGAGGCCCTGCTCTTCCTTTTCCTTCTCCATGAAGGGCATCAGATAGGCCACGGCCTGCTTCATCACGCGGGCGGACTTCACCACCTGCGGCAGGAACATCTTGCCCGCGCCGAACAGGTCGCCGACCACGTTCATGCCGGCCATCAGCGGGCCTTCGATGACGTGCAGCGGGCGTTCCGCCTTGGCGCGCGCCTCCTCGGTGTCCTCGACGATGAAGTCGGTGATGCCGCGCACCAGAGCGTGCTCCAGGCGCTTCTCGACCGGCCATTCGCGCCAGGAGAGATCCTGCTTCTTCTCCTCGGCCTTGGCGCCGGTCTTGAAGCGCTCGGCCTCGTTCAGCAGGCGCTCGGTGGCGTCTTCGCGGCGGTTGAGGACGACGTCCTCGCACAGCTCGCGCAGCACCGGGTCGAGATCGTCCACCACCGGCAGCGCGCCGGCGTTGACGATGCCCATGTCCATGCCGGCTTTGATGGCGTGGAACAGAAAGACGGCGTGCATGGCCGCGCGCACCGGCTCGTTGCCGCGGAAGGCGAAGGAGAGATTGGAGACGCCGCCGGAAATGTGCGCGTGGGGCAGGTTCTCGCGGATGTAGCGCGTGGCGTTGATGAAGTCGTTGCCGTAATTGTTGTGCTCTTCGATGCCCGTCGCGATGGCGAAGATGTTCGGGTCGAAGATGATGTCTTCCGGCGGAAATCCGATTTCCTCGGTGAGGATCTTGTAGGCGCGGGTGCAGATGTCGCGCTTGCGCTCGAAGGTGTCGGCCTGGCCGACCTCGTCGAAGGCCATGACGACGGCCGCGGCGCCATAGCGGCGCACCAGCTCGGCCTCGTGGCGGAATTTCTCCTCGCCTTCCTTCAGCGAGATGGAATTGACGATGGGCTTGCCCTGGACGCAGCGCAAGCCGGCCTCGATGACGCTCCATTTGGAGCTGTCGACCATCACCGGCACGCGGGCGATGTCGGGCTCGGAGGCGACGAGGTTGAGGAAGTCGACCATCGCCTTCTCGGAATCGAGCAGCCCCTCGTCCATGTTGACGTCGATGACCTGCGCGCCATTCTCGACCTGGTCGCGCGCGACGTCGAGCGCCGTGGCGTAGTCGCCGTTGGTGATGAGCTTGCGGAACTTGGCCGAGCCGGTGACGTTGGTGCGCTCGCCGATGTTCACGAAGGTGATCTCGGGGGTGAGCGTGAACGGCTCCAGCCCCGACAGGCGAAGCTGGGCGGGCGGCTTGGAAATCTTGCGCGGCGCCTTGCCTTTGACGGCCTCGGCAATGGCGTGGATGTGGTCGGGCGTGGTGCCGCAGCAGCCGCCGACAATGTTGACCAGCCCCGAGGCGGCGAATTCGCCGACCAGTTCGGCCATGGCCTCCGGGCTCTCGTCGTAGAGGCCGAATTCGTTGGGCAGGCCGGCATTCGGATAGGCACAGACCAGCGTGTCGGCGACGCGGCCGATCTCGTCGAGATGCGCGCGCATCTCCTTGGCGCCGAGCGCGCAGTTGAGGCCGATGGTCATCGGCCGCGCATGGCGCACCGAGTGCCAGAAGGCGGTCGGAGTCTGGCCGGACAGGGTGCGGCCGGAGAGGTCGGTAATCGTGCCCGAGATCATCACGGGAACGCGGATGCCGCGCTCGCCCAGCACTTCCTCGATGGCGAAGATCGCCGCCTTGGCGTTCAGCGTGTCGAAGATGGTCTCGATGATGAGGATGTCGGCGCCGCCGTCGAGCAGGCCGTTGACCTCTTCCGAGTAGGCCAGCCGCAGATCCTCGAAGGTGACGGCGCGGAAGCCTGGATTGTTGACGTCCGGCGAGATCGAGGCGGTGCGGTTGGTCGGGCCGAGCGCGCCAGCGACGAAGCGCGGGCGGCCATCCTCCTTCTCGGCGATGTCGGCAGCCTCGCGGGCAAGCCGCGCGCCCTCGCGGTTCAGCTCGTAGGCCAGCTCTTCCATGCCATAATCGGCCTGGGCGATGGTCGTCGAGGAGAAGGTGTTGGTCTCGACAATGTCCGCTCCGGCGCGGAAATACTGCAGGTGGATGTCGCGGATCGCGTCCGGCATGGTCAGCGTCAGAAGGTCGTTGTTGCCCTTCAGGTCGCGGTGCCAGTCCGCAAAGCGCTCGCCGCGGTAATCGGCCTCGGTCGGCTTCAGCCCCTGGATCATGGTCCCCATCGCACCGTCGAGCACCAGCACGCGCTCGGAAGCCAGCGCGCGGATACGGCGTTCGGTCTCGGAAATGCGGGAAGCCATCGCGAAAGATCCAGTCAGAGATGAGTAGGGCTTGAGTGAGCGCGCGGAGCGCTCAGGCCGGTTCGGCCACGTGCGGGCGCAGGCCCAGCATGTGGCAGATAGCATAAACCAGATCGGCGCGGTTCATCGTGTAGAAGTGGAAATCGGTGACGCCCCGATCGACCAGATCGAGCACCTGTTCCGAGGCCACCGCCGCGGCCACGAGCTGGCGCGTGGCGGCATCGTTCTCCAATCCGTCGAAGCGCTGCGCCAGCCATGCCGGCACGCTGGCCCCGGCCTTGGAAGCGAAGTTCGCCACCTGCTTGAACGAATGCACCGGCACGATGCCCGGCACGATCGGAATGTCGATCCCGGCCTTGCGCACCTTCTCGACGAAGCTCTCGTAGACGTCGTTGTCGAAGAAGAACTGGGTGATGGCGCGATCGGCGCCGGCATCGACTTTTCGCTTCAGGACCTCGATGTCCTGGTCGATGGAGGCGCTTTCCGGATGGCCTTCCGGATAGGTGCCGACCGAGACCTCGAAACCCGCGATCTTCTTTAAGCCGCTGACGAGATCCGCCGAGGTGGCGTAGCCCTGCGGGTGCGCGGTGTATTCGGTGCCGATGCCCGCCTGCGGGTCGCCGCGCAGGGCCACGATATGGCGCACGCCGGCATCCCAATAGGCGCGCGCGACCTCGTCCACCTCGTCGCGGCTGGCGGCGACGCAGGTCAGGTGCGCGGCCGGCGCGACGGCGGTTTCCTGGACGAGGCGCGTCACGGTCTGGTGGGTGCGCTCGCGCGTCGAGCCGCCGGCGCCATAGGTCACAGACACGAATTCCGGGCACAGCGGCGCAAGACGGCTGATCGACTGCCACAGGGTCTTTTCCATCTCCTCCGTCTTCGGCGGGAAGAACTCGAAGGAGACGTTGAACGGGCGCTCTTCGCCGCAACGGCTGAGGCGGTCGTGGTGCTCGGTACTCATGCAAAGGCCCGGTCAGGTGAGGACGGTGGAATGTCGGTGATGACGCGCGTATCGCGCGCCAGCCACAGCGAGACGGTCAGTTTGGCCGCGTCGCCGTCCGGCGGCGGCAAAGTGCGGTGCAGCTCGGTTTCGAGCCCGGCCTGGCGCAGCCATTGCTCGATCGAGTCCTTGGAGAAGCCGAGGCGACGGTGGGCGTGCGCGTCGCGCAGCTCCTCGACGCTGTGCGGCGCGAAGTCGACCACCAGCAGCCGCCCGCCCGGGCTGAGCGCGCGCGCCGCCTCGCGGATGGCACGCTGCGGATCGTCCAGGAAGTGCAGCACCTGGTGCACGACGACGAGGTCGAAGCTGTTGGCCGGCACGGGCAGGGCATAGACATCGCCGTGGCGAAGCTGCGCCCGGCTCATGCCCGCGCGCGCCAGATTGGCCCGGGCGACCGCCAGCATTTCGTGCGAGGCATCGACGCCAACCGCGCGGTCGGCCTGCTCGCCGAAGAGTTCGATGATCCGGCCGGTGCCGGTGCCGAGGTCGAGCAGCGCGCGGATCGGGGCCGGGCCCACAGCCTCGCGGATGGCGCGCTCGACATTCGATTCCTCGATGTGCAGCGCGCGAATCTGGTCCCAGCTTTCGGCGTGGGTGGTGAAATAGGCGGCAGCCTTGCGCGAGCGCTGCTCGCGCACCTCTTCCAGTCGCTCGCAATCGCGCAGGATCTGCGGGTCGTTCGGGTCGAGCCGGTCGAGGATGGCACGCGCGAGCGACGCGCCGGGCTCGCTCTCTGCGAGGCGAAAGAAGGCCCAGCTCGCCTCGCGCTGGCGCTCGATCAGCCCGGCTTCGGCCAGCAGCTTGAGGTGGCGCGAAATGCGCGGCTGCGACTGGCCGAGAATTTCGGTAAGATCGGTGACGTTCAGCTCGCCCTCCGCGAGCAGCGCCATCAGGCGCAGGCGCGTTGGCTCGCCCGCCGCGCGCAACGCGGCCAGCACGGCATCGAGCGGCGCCGCCGCATAGCGAAAACCCTGAACCTGAGACATAAAGATATGTTTATGCTAACCGCAGAAGCGGTGCAAGCGCTCCGTGACCGGACACGCCAGCTCATCAAGGGTCCAGAGGTCGTATAAGGCGCCAGGGCGGTCGAATGAACCGGAAAGCCCGATGGCGCGTTGAAGGGCAGGCAACCTTGTCCAAAAGGGAATGGATGCGATGAGCGACGTCATTTCCGGGCCTTCAGCCAGACTTTCCGACATCCGCGGCCATTGGGGCTGGTTCGTGGCCCTGGGCGTGGTCTTCCTCATTGCGGGGCTGCTGGCCTTCAGCTTCGTCTTCGCGGCGACCCTCGCTTCGGTGCTGATGTATGGCGTGCTGCTGCTCGCGGGCGGCGTCGCGCAGATCGTCCACGCCTTCCAGGTGCGGACCTGGGGCAATTTCCTGATGTGGATGCTGGTCGGCCTGCTTTACGGCGTGGCCGGCATTCTGATCTTCATCAACCCGGTCCTGGCCTCGGCCGTGCTTACCCTGATGATCGGCCTGACTTTGGTCGTCGTCGGCGTGCTGCGCATGGTGGCTGCCTGGCAGAGCGTGGCGGGGCGCGGCTGGCTGATGGTCGGCGGCGCGCTGACCGTGCTGCTTGGCCTGCTCATCGTGTTCGGCTGGCCGGCCAGCACGATGTGGGCCATCGGCCTCTTCCTGGCCATCGACCTGATCTACGAGGGCGTGGCGTTCCTGATGCTGGGTCTGGCGGCGCGCCGGGCGTGAACCCGCTTCTCAGCGCTGTGCCACGATGAACAGGCGCGGAAAGGCCAGCAGCACCGTGCCGTCCACCCGCGCCGGGTAGTGGAAGGCGAGGCGGCTGCGGTAATTGCCCAGGAAGGCCTCGCGCTCGTCCTCGTCCAGCGGCTCGAGGAAGGGGCGCAGCCCCGTGCTCTTCAGCCATTCCACGATGGCCGGCAGACCGGCGAGCGGATGCTGGTAGGCCGTCCGCCAGACATCCACGCGTGCGCAGAGCGGGCGCAGGAGATCGTAATATTCGCCGGGCGGCGGCAGCACCTGCCGCGCCCCGAGAGCGCCTTCCAGCTTGTTCTTCCAGGGGCCGTCCACCGCCGCTTCGCGCATGGCGACATGGCTCGGCTCGCCGAGATTGTCGGGCATCTGAACCGCCAGAACGCCGCCGGGGGCGAGCGTCTGCGCCAGCCGCGCCAGCACGGCGGCATGGTCCGGAACCCACTGGAACACCGCGTTGGAAAACAGCAGGTCGGCCGCCTCCGGCGGCGCCCAGTCACGCAGATCGCCGCCGACGAATTCCGCTTGCGGCAGGCGCTCGCGGGCGCTTTCCAGCATGGCCCGCGAGGAATCCACACCCGTGAGCCGCGCGCCGGGATAGCGCGCCGCCAGAAGCTCGGTGGAGTTGCCGGGGCCGCAGCCAAGGTCGAACACGCGCCGGGCGTCGCCGAGCGGCACGGCCATGAGCAGGTCGCGCGCGGGGCGCGTCCGCTCGTCCTCGAAGCGCGTGTAGAGCTGCGGATTCCAGTCGGCCATGCGGATGCTCCTCGGGAAGGGGAGCCGCATTCTGGTGCGTGCCGGTGCGGGCGGCAATGGAGGGAGAGGAAACACAGCCTCTCCACCCGGCATGTCTGGACTTGATCCGGGCATCCAGAGCCACACGCACCGAGTCTGCGCCCTGGATTGCCGGGTAAAGCCCGGCAATGACGGAGTGTGTGGCTCCGGTGCCGGCAGGCTCCTCTTACCGCGAGAACTTCTTGTACTTCAGGCGCTTGGGCTCGACTGCATCGGGCCCGAGGCGGCGCTTCTTGTCTTCCTCGTAATCCTCGAAATTCCCCTCGAACCATTCGACATGGCTGTCGCCCTCGAAGGAGAGGATGTGGGTCGCCACGCGGTCGAGGAACATGCGGTCATGGCTGATGATGACGGCGCAGCCGGCGAAATCCTCCAGCGCCTCTTCCAGGGCGCGCAGGGTCTCGACGTCGAGGTCGTTGGTCGGCTCGTCGAGCAGCAGCACATTGGCACCCGACTTCAGCATCTTGGCGAGGTGCACGCGGTTGCGCTCGCCGCCCGAGAGCTGGCCGACCTTCTTCTGCTGGTCGGAGCCCTTGAAGTTGAAGGCGGAGGTGTAGGCGCGCGAGTTCACCTCCTTCTTGCCGAGATAGATGATGTCGTTGCCGCCCGAGATCTCTTCCCAGACGTTCTTGTTCGGGTCGAGCGCGTCGCGCGACTGGTCGACATAGCCGAGCTGCACGCTCTCGCCGATGGTGATCGAGCCCTCGTCGGGCTGCTCCTGGCCGACGATCATGCGGAACAGCGTGGTCTTGCCGGCGCCGTTGGGGCCGATGACGCCGACAATGCCGCCCGGCGGCAGCTTGAAGGAGAGATCGTCGATCAGCAGGCGGTCGCCGAAGCCCTTGGTCAGGCCCTGGAAGTCGATGACGTTGTTGCCCAGCCGCTCGGCGATCGGAATGATGATCTGGGCGGTGCTCGGCCCCTTCTCGGCAGCCTTCTGGACGAGGTCGTCATAGCGCTGGATGCGCGCCTTGTTCTTGGCCTGGCGCGCCTTGGGCGAGGCGGAAATCCATTCCTGCTCACGGGCAAGCGTGCGCTGGCGCGCCTCTTCCTCGCGGCCTTCCTGCATCAGCCGCTTCTGCTTCTGCACCAGCCAGGACGAGTAATTGCCCTCATAGGGAATGCCGCGGCCGCGATCGAGCTCGAGGATCCAGCCCGTGACATTGTCGAGGAAGTAGCGGTCGTGGGTGACGATCAGGATAGCGCCGGGATAGGTCCGCAGGTGCGATTCCAGCCAGCCGACCGTCTCGGCGTCGAGATGGTTGGTCGGCTCGTCGAGCAGCAGCAGTTCGGGCTGTTCCAGCAGCAGGCGGCACAGCGCCACGCGGCGCCGCTCGCCGCCCGAGAGCTTGTTCGGGTCGGCGTCGTCGGGCGGGCAGCGCAGCGCTTCCATGGCCTGATCGACCTTGGAGTCCAGATCCCACAGGCCGGCGGCCTCGATCTGGTCCTGCAGCGCGGTCATTTCGTCCGCCGTCTCGTCCGAATAGTTCATGGCGAGTTCGTTGTAGCGGTCGAGGATGGCCTGCTTGTCGGCCACGCCCAGCATGACGTTCTCGCGCACCGTCTTGGAGGGATCGAGCTGCGGCTCCTGCGGCAGGTAGCCCACGCGCACGCCCTGCGCCGCCCAGGCCTCGCCGCTCCACTCCTTGTCGATCCCCGCCATGATGCGCAGCAGGGTCGACTTGCCGGCGCCGTTGACGCCGAGCACGCCGATCTTGGCGTCCGGGTAGAAGGACAGGTGGATGTTGTCGAGCACCTTCTTGCCGCCGGCATAGGTCTTGGTCAGACCGCTCATGTGGTAGGCGAATTGATTGGCCACGGTTGAACTGCTCGCTTGGAAGGGTTTCGGGATTTGCGCCCGGTTCTAATGGCCGTGCCGGGCAGGAGCAAGCCGGGGGCAGCCTTCCGCGCTCATCCGCCGCCTTGCCCCGGCATCACATTCCGCATAACGCAGGGGCCATGCTGCATCCGACCGTGGCCTATGTCTTCTTCGCTGGCGCGCTGAGCTTCCTCAGCCCCTGCGTCCTGCCGCTCGTCCCGGCCTATCTTTCCTATCTGGCGGGCACGACGGTGGATCGCCTGGCCGTCGAGGGGCCCGACCGCGCGCTCCTGCGCCGCGCGCTCGCCGCGGCGGTGCTGTTCGCGCTTGGGCTTGGCACGGTCTTCGTGGCGCTCGGCGCCACCGCCTCGGCGGTGGGGCTGGCCATTCGCGCGCATCTCGACGTGCTGACCACGATCGCGGGCTTGGCCATTATCGTCATGGGCCTGCACTTCCTCGGCCTGTTCCGCATCCCGCTGCTCTACCGCGAGGCGCGGCTGGAGGTGCGACGGCCGGTCGGGCTGTGGGGCGCCTATGTCATGGGCCTGGCCTTCGGCTTTGGCTGGACGCCGTGCATCGGCCCGGTGCTGGCCACCGTGCTGACCCTTGCCGCGGCCGAAGCCACGGTGGCGAAGGGCGCGGCGCTGCTGGCGGTCTATGCGCTGGGGCTCGGCCTGCCCTTCGTGCTGGCGGCCTTCGCCATGGGGCCGTTCACCCGCTTCCTCACCCGCTTCCGCCGGCATCTCGGCACGGTGGAGAAGGCCATGGGCGTGCTGCTCATCCTCGCCGGCGTGGGCTTCCTGACCGGGTGGGTGGCGAACTTCTCGTTCTGGCTGATCGAGACCTTCCCGGCGCTCGGCCAGCTCGGCTGAGGCAGGGTGCCCGGCACCAAAAAAAGCCTCTCGGAAAGGGCCTTCATTGGTACTTCGCAGGGAAGAGGATCACTCCTCCTCGTCGTCCTCGTCATCGTCCTCATAGACCTCGACCAGGAAGACGACATGAATGTCCTCTTCGTTGGGGTCGATCTCGCCTTCGGTCACGCCCTGGTTCCAGCTGTCCTCGAACAGGGCGCGCTCGGCCTCGCTGGCCTCGCGGACCGTCACCGTGGCCTCGCCGTCCCAGAGCGGACCGTTGTCGGTCTCGAGAATGCGCAGGTCGTCCTGAAAATCCTCGTCCTGAACGAGATCCTGGGCCTGGGCGATGTCGCGAGCGCGCAGGGCGGCGATGGCGTTTCCTTCAATCTCGAGCGTGTAGATCATCGCTTGTCCGTTCAGGTTGCCGGCTTGTGCCGGATTAACAAAAAGGCCCGCTCCTTCAAGGGAGCGGGCCTGTCTCTGTTTAGACGATCAGGCCCGGTCAGTCGACCTGGGCTTCGCTATAGGTGCCGTCCTTCCAGACGTACCAGTTGTAGGTGGCGCCCACCGGATCGCCCTTCTTGTCGAAGCTGATATTGCCGATCACGGTGTTGAACTTGCCGGTGTCGAGCGCCTTCACGACATTCTCGAAGTCCGTGCTCTTGGCCTGATCGGCGGCCTGTGCCCAGGCCTGGACCGCGGCATAGGTGTAGAGGGTGTAGCCCTCGGGGTTCTGGCCCTTCGCCTCGAAGCGCTTCACCACCTCGGCGGCCTCGGGGAACTTCCGCGCATCCGGCGAGAAGGTCATCATCACGCCATCGCTCAGCTTGCCGGCGATGTTGCCGAACTCCTGGGTCATCAGCGCGTCGCCGCCGAACATCTGCGCCTTCATGCCCTGCTCGCGCATCTGGCGCAGGATCAGGCCGCCCTCGGCATAGTAGCCGCCGAGATAGACGGCATCGACATTGGCCGCCTTCATCTTCGAGACGAGCGCCGAATAGTCACGCTCGCCGGCGGTATAGGCCTCGTACATGACCTCCTTCACGCCTGCGTCGTTGAGCGTTTTCTTGGTCACGTCCGCCAGGCCTTTGCCGTAGGCCGTCTTGTCCTGGAGGATCGCGATGTTCTTGTCCTTGAAATGCTCGGCCAGATATTTGCCGGCGACCACGCCCTGCATGTCGTCGCGGCCGCAGACGCGGTAGATGCCCGGGCCGGGACGCTCGTCGGTGAGCTTCGGATTGGTCGAGCCGGGCGAGATCATCACCACGCCCTCTTCGGCGTAGACGCTGGAAGCCGGGATCGAGGAGCCGGAGCAGAAGTGGCCGGCCACAAACACCGCGCCGTCCTGCGCCATCTGGTTGGCAACGGCCGTGGCCTGCTTGGGATCGCAGGCGTCGTCGCCGATCTCGAGCGAGAGCTTCTCGCCGTTGACACCGCCGGCGGCGTTGATGTCGGCCACCGCAGCCTCGGCGCCGAGCTTCATCTGCGCGCCGAACGCCGCCTCGGAGCCCGTCATCGGGCCGGCAACGCCGATCTTGATGTCCGCATGGGCCGGCATGGAGACCGCCATGAAGGCTGCAAGCGCAACACCGGAAAGAAGGCCTTTTGTCATTCGAGCACTCCCTGTGATCTCCAGGCCCTGCGGGCCTCTCTGGCTGGGGCGGCTCCGCCCGTGAATGAAGTCTTGCGCGTTCTGGTCCTCAAGTCACGTCTCAAGAAGCCGTGGCATCGCTTCCGGTGGATGCAGACTTGTGACGCCAGGAGAACGGTCCCCCCGCCGTATAAAGCCACGGATAACGCCGCCACATCTGCCGGCTGCGCGTATAGCGGTGGGCGAGAAGGGCAAAGATGATCAGGATCACGAGATCGACCACGTAGAACCAGATCGACAACAGCGTGCCCGAGAACAGCGCAAAGTGGATGAAGCGCACCGCCGCGGCCAGCGGGATCATCCACAGCACGGCCTTGAGCGGACGGTGCCATTGCAGCGCCACGGCGCGGCTGGTCAGCCAGGCGGCGCCGCCGCCCAGGATGAGCGTCACGAAGATGAACTCCGGCAATGACACTTCCCAGATCACGCCCATGAAATCTGCTCTCCCGATGCAGCCTAGCGGCCGCCCTCCAGATAGGCCGCGCGCACTTCCTCGCGCGACAGCAGGTCCTCGCCGGTTCCGCTCAGCGTGATCGCGCCGTTGACCATGACATAGCCGCGATGCGCCAGCTTGAGCGCGTGATAGGCGTTCTGCTCGACGAGGAAGACCGTCAGCCCCTCGCGCTCGTTGAGTTCCTGGATGACCTTGAAGATCTGGCGCACGATCAGCGGCGCCAGCCCGAGCGACGGCTCGTCCAGCAACAGGAGGCGCGGCCGGGCCATCAGCGCACGGGCGATGGCCAGCATCTGCTGCTCGCCGCCGGACAGGGTGCCGCCGCGCTGGTGCAGGCGCTCCTTGAGGCGCGGAAAGAGCTCGAAGATGCGCTCCAGGTCGTCGTCGATCTTGTTCTGCCCGAGGATCGTCGCGCCGATCTGCAGGTTCTCGAACACCGTCATGCGCGGGAAGATGCGCCGCCCCTCCGGCGACTGGGCGATGCGCAGCCGGGCGATCTCGTGGGTCGGCAGGTCGGTGATGTCGTTGCCTTCGAACAGGATCCGGCCGGTGCGGGCGCGCGGGCTGCCGAAAATGGTCATCATCAGCGTCGACTTGCCGGCGCCGTTGGCGCCGATCAGCGTGACGATCTCGCCGGCATTGACGTCAAGGTCGATGCCGCGCAGCGCCTGGATGTTGCCGTAGAAGGTCTCGACGCCGCGCACGGCGAGGAGCGGAGACGCGCTCACGCTTCGATCTCCTCGGTGACGGCGGCGACGTCGCGGTCCTCGACGCCGAGATAGGCGGCGATAACGCGCGGATCGTTGCGGACGAAGGCGGGGTCGCCATCGGAAATCTTCTTGCCGTAGTCGAGCACGACGATGTGGTCCGAGATTTCCATGACCACGCTCATGTCGTGCTCGATCAGGAGCAGCGAAGTGCCCTGCGTCTCGCGGATGAACAGCAGGAGATCGTTCAGGCTGCTGCTCTCGCGGGCGTTGAGGCCGGCGGCGGGTTCGTCGAGGCACAGCAGCACCGGCTCGGTGCACATCGCGCGGGCGATTTCCAGCCGCCGCTGGGCGCCATAGGGCAGGGAGGCGGCGGGATCGTCCGCCCGGTCGATGAGGTTGATGCGCTCCAGCCAGAAGCGGGCGCGCTCCACCGCCTCGGCCTCCGCATAGCGGAAGCCCGGCAGGCCGAAGAGGCCGAGAAAGGTGTAGCCGGAGGCCAGCATCAGCGGGTTGTGCTGCGCGACCAGCAGGTTTTCCAGGAGCGTCATGCCGCCGAACAGGCGGATATTCTGGAAGGTGCGCGCGACACGGGCGCGGCGCGAAATGTCGTGGCCGGCCATGCGCTCCAGCAGGAAGAGCGCCTCGCCGTCGGTGCGGAAGTGCTGGCTGCCGCTGTCGGTGAGGCTCTGCAGCGCATCGAAGGCGTTCTCGCCGCCATGGGCCAGCGCGATGCGCCCCTCGGTCGGCTTGTAGAAGCCGGTGATGCAGTTGAACACGGTGGTCTTGCCGGCGCCATTGGGGCCAATGACGGCGGTGATGTCGCCGCGCCGCGCTTCCAGCGAGAAACGGTCGACGGCGAGCAGACCGCCGAAGCGCATGGTCAGGTTCTCGACCTTGAGGAGAAGATCGCGCACCGCCATCAGCCGTGACCCTCCCCGACATGCTCGCCCGAGATCAGTTTTCGCTGCTTGAGGAAGACCGAAGGGGTGCGCGAGGAGATCAGGCCGCGCGGCCGCCAGATCATGATCAGAACCATGGCCGCGCCGAAGACCAGCATGCGGTATTCCGCGAATTCGCGGAAATATTCGAAGCCGCCGATCAGCACCGTGGCGGCGATGGCCACGCCGAGCTGCGAGCCCATACCGCCGAGCACGACGATGGCCAGGATCAGCGCGGATTCGATGAAGGAGAAGCTTTCGGGACTGATGAAGCCCTGCCGCGTGGCGAAGAAAGAGCCGGCGAAGCCGCCGAACATGGCCCCGAGCGCAAAGGCGGTGAGCTTGGTGTTGGTGGTGTTGATGCCAAGCGACCGGCAGGCGATCTCGTCCTCGCGCAGCGCCTCCCAGGCGCGCCCGATGGGCAGGCGGCGCAGCCGGAGCGTCACGAAATTGGTCAGGAAGGCCAGCGCCAGGATCAAATAGTAGAGGAAGATCAGCCGCTGGTCGGGCGAATAATGCAGGCCGAAGAAATCGGCGAAGCCGCCTTCGCCGCGCTTGAAGGGCAGTCCGAAGAAGCTCGGGCGCGGAATGCCGCCGATGCCGTTGGGGCCGCCGGTGAACCAGTACCAGTTGAGCAGGACGATGCGGACGATCTCACCGAAGGCCAGGGTGACGATGGCGAGGTAGTCGCCGCGCAGGCGCAGGACGGGGAAGCCCAGCATCAGGCCCCACATCGCCGCCAGAGCGCCCGAAAGCGGCAGCGCCAGCCAGAAGGTGAAGCCGAGATAATGCGCCGAGAGCGCATAGGTGTAGGCGCCGACCGCGTAGAAGGCGACGTAACCGAGGTCGAGCAGCCCCGCCAGGCCGACGACGATGTTCAGCCCCCAGCCGAGCATGACATAGGTCAGGATCAGGATGCCGAGGTCGAGCTGGACGCGCCCGGTATTGGGAAACCAGGGCATGGTCAGCGCCAGGACCACGAGGGCGGGGCCGAGAAGGGTGGCCGCGCGGGCCAGGAGCGGTTTTGCCTGCGCCGGCATGAGTTCGGCGAGGCCACGCCGGTCGGGCCGCTGCCAGACCAGCAGGCTGAGCAGGAAGCGCCCGACAAAGACTATGCCGACCGCCCAGGCGACGCTCGGCCAGTCGTCGCGCAGGGTGAGGCCGAAATTGGTCTGCACGGTGCGCAGGCCCATCACAGGCACGAACAGCCCGGCGGCGACGAGGCCGCCCAGCACCGCGCTCTTCAGCGCCTTGCCGACATCAGGCCCGGAGCGGGATGCGGCGGGGCGGACGGGCTCCGGCGCGGGCGCCCGGTCGAGCTCGGTGTCGGTCGCGGCCATGACGGTCAGACCTTCTCGACTTCAGGGCGGCCCAGCAGGCCCGACGGCATGAAGATGAGCACGATGGCGAGGATCGAGAACGCCGCGACGTCCTTGTATTCGACCGAGAAATAGGCCGACCAGAAGGTCTCGATCAGGCCGATCGCCATGCCGCCCAGCATCGCGCCGGGCAGCGAACCAATGCCGCCGAGAACCGCCGCCGTGAAGGCTTTGATGCCGGCGACGAAGCCGATGTAGAAGTCGATGACCCCGTAATAGACGAGGTACATGACGCCGGCGACGGCAGCGAGCGCGGCGCCCATCAGGAAGGTCAGCGAGATGGTGCGGTCGGTGTTGACGCCGAGCAGCGCCGCCATGCGCAGATCCTGCTCGCAGGCGCGCTGCGCCCGGCCGAGCGATGTCCGCGACACGATCAGCGCGAAGACCGCCATCAGCGCCACCGTGGTCACGACGATGATGATCTGGACCGTCGAGACGCGCACCACGAAGTCGGAGTGGTCCATGAACGTGAAGCCGGAGGTGAACACCGGCGGGATGGCCTTCACCCGCGCGTCCTGCACGACCTGGATGTAGTTCTGCAGCACGATCGACATGCCGATCGCCGAGATCAGCGGCGCCAGCCGGAAGGAGCCGCGCAGCGGCCGGTAGGCGATGCGCTCCACCGTCCAGCCGTAGAGCGCGGTGATGGCCATGGCCAGGATGAGCACGATGCACAGAGCCAGCGGGACGAAGGTGATGCCGATGGCGGTGAGCAGGAGAAAGGCGATCAGCCCGACGAAGGAGGCGACCATGAAGACGTCTCCGTGGGCAAAATTGATCATGCCGATGATGCCATAGACCATCGTGTAGCCGATGGCGATGAGGCCATAGATCGAACCGAGTGTCACTCCGTTGATCAGTTGCTGGAGGAAATACTCCACGCGGCCCGGCTCCCGTTGCGAGAGTTCGATTTTGTTCAAGACTTCCGTAGCTTCCCGGCCAATGCAACCACTTTCGCCATTTTTCCGGATTGGCGCTGTGCCTGTGATTCGCACTCTGGACGGCGGCTCCGCTTCCTGAGAGATTCGGGAGCGCTGAGGGATCGCGGCTCGCGCCCCGCAGGAGATGCCGATGCCTGGTCCCGTAACCTCCAGCCGGATGAGCGACGCAACGCAGTCCGTGCTCACCACTTCGCCGCAGGCGGTGAAGGCGGTGCTGGAGGCGCGCCTGATCGCGCTTCTCGACAATGGGTTGTCGCGCTTCTCGACCTCGGCCGGCACGCTGGATCTCAAGCTCCCTGAACCCTTGCCGCTCGGCGCTCACGTGCGCATCGCGCCCCAGGCCGACGGTCGCGTGAATGTGACGCTGATCGGCGCGCGGCCGGACGAGGCGGGCACCACGCACATGGCATCGGCGAATGGCGCTCAGGGGGCCGCCGCCCCGGTCTCGACACCTGCCCGGGCTTTCCCGCCCCAGCAGGGCATGGTGGTTCCGGGCGGAAGCGATCTTGCGGCGGGGACCTCGATCAACGCCCGGCTTGTTGCGACGGCCGCGGACGGCGTGGCGCGGTTTGCGCTTCCCGGCGGGGCCGAAATCGCGCTCAGGCTTCCCAATCCGGCCGCCATTCCTCCCGGCTCGACGGTGCGGCTCGTGCCCGAGGGGGCAGGCAGGGTGCTGGTGCAGCCGCCTCCCGCGGCCGAAGGCGAGGCCCTGGCCGCCATGCAGGCCTCCGCCTTGCTGCGGCGCGAGGCGCTGCGCACCGGCGCCGTGCGCCAGAGCGGGCTTGCTCCCGTCATGGCGGATGCGGAAGCGCTGGCAAAAGCGCCCGAGACACCGCCCGATGTCGCCGCGGCGGCACGACGGCTGCTGGACGGCCGCCTCGATGGCGAGACGCTGAGCGGCGACAGTCTCGCCAAGGCAGCAGGCCGTTCGGGCCTGTTTCTCGAAGCGGTTCTCGCGGGCGGAAAGGCGCCGCCGGCCGGCGATCTCAAGGCGTTGCTTGGCGTGCTGAAGCAGGCGCTCGGATCCTGGCTCGGGCCGCAGGGCGGCACGACGGAGTCCGATCTGGCGCACCGCATCCTGCCGCCTCCGCCTCCCGCGTCCGACAGCGGCCCTGCCGCCGAGCCCGTGCGCGTGGCTCCGGCCAATGGCGATGCCGTCGAGACGCTCGGTCGCCGCCTGCTTGGCGAGACCGATGGCGCGCTGGCCCGCATCCAGCTTCACCAGCTTGCCTCGACCCCGGACCCGACCGTCGCGCGCGATGCCAATGCGGCGGCGCAGCGCTGGTCGTTCGACATTCCCATTGCGCTTGCCGGGCACACCGCCGTGGCCGGCTTCGTGGTCGAGCGCGAGGGACAGCGCAGCGCGCCCAAGCCCGACCGGCCCGAGGACCAGGGCTGGCGCCTGCGCGCGGCGCTCGACACGCCAGTCACCGGCCCGGTGCAGGCGGATGTGCGGCTGCATGCGCTGCGCACCACCGTTCTGTTGGTGGCGGAGCGCACCGACATCGCCGCCGCGCTCGAGGAAAACCTTCCGGCCCTGCGCGAGGCGCTGGTCGAGGGCGGGCTGGAGCCCGATGCACTGGTCGTGCGCACCGGATCGCCGGCGCCGCCGCCCGCGCATCCCGGCCGCTTCCTGGATCGCCGCGGATGAGCGAGACCCCCAAACCCCCGCTCGCGGTCGCGCTGCATTACGACGGGGAGGGCGCGCCCAGGGTCACCGCCACCGGTCGCGGCGTGCTGGCGGAAGCCATCGTCCAGTCCGCGCGCGATCATGGCGTGCCGATCCAGGAGAACGCTCCGCTGGCGGAGATGCTGGCGCAGGTCGATCTCGACGAGCGCATCCCGGAAGAGCTGTATCGCGCTGTGGCGGAGGTGCTGGCCTTCGTGCTGCGCTCGGCCTCGCGGCAGTTCCGCTGAGCCTTACCACAACCGGTCGACGCCGAATGTGCCGTAGACGCCGGTGCGGTTGCCGTTGCCGTGCAGGCCGCCGCCGGAGAGCTTGAGGCAGAGCGTGCCGGTGACGTTCGCCGAGACGGAGAGGCCGAGCCGCTGCTGGTCGGACTGACGGTTGCCGAAGGCCACCAGTTCGGGACCGGCGAGAAGCCAGCTCCACGGCCTCATTCCGCCAAAGACGCGGGCGTAATAGGTGTGCCGCGCGGTGCCGTAATTGCCCGCGGCCGCGACCACCATGTCCGGCCGCGGTTCCCACCAGAGGTCGCCGGCGAAGACCGCGCCGAGATGCGTGCCCTCGTCGTGGTTGTCGGGATCGTCCTCGCTCAGGATGTGGTTGACCACCTGCGGCCCGGCGAGGGCGGTCAGAGTCAGTCCCGGCCGCACCCAGCGCCAGCCGAGCATGGCCTCGCCCTGGGTGACGAGGCCCGCCACCTCGCCGTCCTCCACCTCTTCGGTCTTGTAGGTGTAGCGGCCAACGCCGCCGCCGATCCGCAGAACCGGCCCCGAGACCGAGCGCTTGTCCAGCAGCGCCGCGTCGGCTCCAACCCAGCTGAAGGAGGAGATGTGCGAGATATCTCCGCCGGAAAAGAACAGTATCCTGTGATCCTGTTCATGGTCGCCGGCGTGACAGGCCGGCGCTGTAACCGTCACCACAAGCACCGCTGCAAGAGGCAGGAAACAGCGCATGAATTGCCCTGAAGAGCCAGGAAAGCCTTCAGGAAAGCACAGCTTTCAGCACCGTGTAAGCTTTATTTACGATTCGTTTACCACAAGGATTCGGCGAACAGGGAGGCGGCGGGAGGCCTCGTTGCTTCCCGCCACCGTCTTTCTTCTTCAGTCGATGGCCGTATGGCCGATATGGATCAGCTGCGTCTCCCCGGACGACCCGTCGACGCCGTCATTGTCGGTGATGACGATGGCGCTGCCATCGGCACCCAGGGCCAGACTTTCCACCTTGTCGAGCACATAGCCGTTCGGCTTGCGCAGATCGGGCAGCAGGTCGTGCATGGTGGTCTTGGTGACGACCGGAATCTCCGGCGAGCCGAGCGGCGCGGGCGAGACATTCTTCATGGCGATGCGCACGAGCTTCTTGATGCGCGCGGCCTCGCCGATCTGGTTGTCGCGCTCGATGGCGACGAGATCGCCGTCCGGCAACGCGGAAAGTTCGGACAGGCCGACCCAGCCGCTCTCCGCCTTGTCGAGCGGGTAGTGCACCGCGCCCCAGCTCTTGTCGGAGGGACGGTAGGCGAGGAGCTTGGTCATGCCCTTGGGATCGTCCTTCCATTCACGCTGCACGGCGATCCACACCGTCTCCTGCGGCGTGCCCTCGTTCGTCACCGTCACGCCCTCGAAGCCGAACTTCGTGGCTTGGGAAGCGAGGCTTTCGGGAAGCGCGATCTCCTCCTGCACGGCGCCATTGGCGTCGGTGCGCAGCAGCAGATTGGCCGTGGCGCCTCCCTTCTTCTCCGGATTGCCCTCCGAGACGAGCCAGAAGCCGCCATCGGCGCGGCGGGCGATGCCCTCCAGGTCGACCTTCTTCGCCGCCTCGCCGTTCTGCGTGACGGTCAGTGCCGCGGTAATGAGCGCCGGCGATTCCGTCGTGTCGACGTCGAAGATGCGGGCGGTCGAGTAGAAGCCGTCGCTCACCGCGAAGATATGCCCGGGATGCGAGGCATCGGGCGTGGCGCCGGAAAGCGCGCCCCAGCCGATCGGCAGGCCGTTCTCGTCGTCCGCGGATTTCAGCGTCGGGTAGTCGGCCGGCGCGTCCGAGCGGCGGTAGATCGTCACCATCGAGCCGGCGCCGCCGTCCTCGCGGGCGTCCACCTCGCTTGCCGTGACGAAGAGGTTGCGGTTGGGAATGGCCAGCAGGCCCTCCGGACCGATGGCGCCGGGCAGGATCTGCAGCAGGTCCGGCGCCTTGCCCGCGCCGTTGTCGCGGTAGACCGCCACGACGGAAGCGCGCTCGGAGCCGATGAACAGCAGGCGCTCGCCGTTGAAGGTGCCGGTCTCGGCACCCTCGATTTCGATGCCCTTCTTGTTGCGCTTGTCGGGATAGTGGCCGAGCCGCACGACCTCGTGCTCCAGCGCATTGCCGACGTCATATTCGAGCGTGCCGCCGGCGTTGAAGATCGAGAAGCCGCGCGTGCCGCCCTTCCAGTCGCCCTCATTGGCGATGACGAAGCGCTCGTCGTCGATCCACTTCACGGCGTCGGGCTCGCGCGGCATGTCCTTGATCGAGCCGGTCAGCGAGATCACGCCGTCCTTCTTGGTATCGACCTGGTCGAGCGAGGCGGTGCCGGCGGAGAAGTGCTTCACCACCTTGCCTGCGGCGAGATCCACCACGGCGAGGTGGTTGTTCTCCTGCAGCGTGACGACCGCCTGGTTCTTGCCGTTGATGTCGACGAATTCCGGTTCGGCATCCTCGGGCGCGATGTCGGCAATGCCGGTCAGGTCGACGATCTTCTTGCCGGCGCAGTCGGCCGCAGCCGCCTTCAGCGGCACCACGGTCAGATTGCCCGAGGGAAGCTGGGGCAGGGCGCCGTCGTTCTTGTCCTCGTCGCGCTCGTTCTCGATGACCACGGCCAGGAAGCGCCCGTCCGCGCTGGCGGCAATCGAGTCGGGCTGGCCGCCGAGCTCGCAGCGGCTCTCGATGGCCTTGGACGCGATGTCGATGACGAACAGCGTGCCCGATGGGGCTTCCTTGGAGGGGGAGGTGTCGGTGACGGCGTAGACCTTGCCGTTCTGGATCTTCACCGAGGTCGGCTCCCCGCCGATCTCGACCTCACCAAGGGCCTTTGGCTGTGCGGGGTCCTGGATGTCGATCAGTCCCACCGAGCCGTGCTCGGCGTTGGAATAGGCGAGGATGTTGCCGTCCTCGCTGGCCGAGATGATCTCCGCGACGGTGGGCTTGGACGCATCGGCGTCCGTGGGGAGGTTGCGGACCACCGGGAACGTGGCCAGGCGGTTGAACATGTCCGCGGCATGGACGGGCGCCACGCTTGTCAGCGTGAGCGCGAGACCGACAGGTAGAAGTCGCATGGTATTATCCTCACAAACCGGTGAGGCTCACCTAGGCACAGCCGATGACAGTGCTGTGACGTGCTGTGGAACGCTCGCGATTGTCACAATCCACTGGTATGACGCACGCCCCACGAGCATTTCATGACGCACGATCATCATCCGCGTACCTCCGACATGATCGCCGCCTTGCCCGATGGCTTCGCGACGGAGACGCTCAGCATCTACGATCTGATCGCCGCCATGCGGGGGCGGGTGTTCGCGCTCGGCATCCTGCTGTTCGCGTTGCCCAACATCTTCCCGATGCCGCCCGGCATCCCGGCGGTCTGCGGCGCGGTGCTGATGCTGCTCGGCGGTCAGCTCGCCTTCGGCAACGACCGGCTGTGGGTGCCGCGTTTCGTCGGCCGCCGCACGCTGACGCGCGAGTCCCTGCGCAATCTCGCCGAGCGTTCGGTGCCATGGATCCGCAAGTTCGAGCGCTTCAGCCGGCCGCGGTTCGACAGCCTGACGACGCCGGTCGTCAACCGTATCGTCGGCATCGTCATCTTCATCCTCGGCTTTGTGCTGTTGATGCCGTTCCCGTTCCTCGGCAATGTGCCGCCGGGTTTTGCCGCCTGCATCCTGGGGCTGGGGTTGGTGGAGCGCGATGGCGTCATCGTGCTCGTCGGCTTCATCGCGTCGTTGCTGGCGGTGGGCATCACCGCGGCGACCACCTGGCTGCTCGCCGCTGGGGCGATGTGGTTCTTCTAGACGTTCGACCAACGGAGTTCTCCATGACTGCGAAGCCGCACCTGGCCGTGCTCGGCACCGGCCTGATGGGAGCGCCGATGGCACGCCGCCTGCTTGGCGGCGGCTTTGCGGTCACGGTGTGGAACCGCTCGCCGGAGAAGGCGCAGGCCCTCGCGCCGGATGGCGCGCGCATCGCCACCAGCGTCGCGGAAGCGGTGCGGGAGGCCGATGTCGTTATCACCATGCTCGACAACGGCGCGGTGGTCACCGACGTGCTCTTCGCGCAAGGCGCCGCCGAGGCGCTCAAGGACGGCGCCGTGGTCATCGACATGAGCTCGATCCCGCCCTCCACCGCCCGCGACCATGCCCACCGGCTGGAAACGCTCGGCGTCGACCATCTCGACGCGCCGGTCTCCGGCGGCACGGTTGGCGCCGCGCAGGGGACGCTCGCCATCATGGCTGGCGGGAGCGAGGCGGTGTTCCAGCGCGTGAAGGCCGTGTTCGCGCCGCTCGGCCGTGCGCTCCTCGTCGGGCCTTCCGGTTCGGGCCAGCTCGCCAAGCTCGCCAACCAGGCCATTGTCGGCATCACCATCGGCGCCGTGGCCGAGGCGTTGCTGCTGGCCGAGCGGGGCGGGGCCGATCCGGGCGCCGTGCGCGAGGCGATCCGCGGCGGTTTCGCCGAAAGCCGTATCCTCGATCTGCATGGCCTGCGCATGGTGGAGCGCGAGTTCACGCCCGGCGGCAAGGTCACGACCCAGATCAAGGACCTGGAGACCATCCTCGCCACGGCCGACGAACTCGGCCTCGACCTGCCGCTGTCGCGCGATGTGCACCGCCGCTATATTGAGCTGCGCGACACGCTTGGCGGCGGCGATCTCGATCACGCCGCGCTTTTCCTCCAGCTCGAGGCCGCATCCCCGAAGCGGAATTGATTGCTGCCTTCCTCTTGATTGGAACCAAGCGCTTTACGCCGGGTTTTTCTCTTCGACCGGCGGAGAATGGCGTTCGACGCCCCTTGAGGGCTGGCGTGCCTGCCGCCACAGAAGGAAGGCAAGCGATGAACATCGCTGAAGCGGCACGCAAATCTGGCCTCACACCGAAGGCGATACGCTTCTACGAGGCGCAGGGACTGCTCCACCCCTCGCGCGCGGCCAATGGCTATCGCTCCTTCGGCACGAGCGACGTGCACACCCTGCGTTTCCTCAAGCGCGCGCGCGATCTCGGCTTCTCGGTCGAGGACTGCCGGGCGCTGCTCGCGCTCTATCACGAAAGCGACCGCTCCAGCGCCGAGGTCAAGGCGCTGGCGGAAACCCGGGTGGCGGAGATCGACCGCCGCCTGGCGGAGCTGTCGTCTATCCGCAATGCGCTGGCGAAGCTGGCTTCGTCGTGCAGCGGCGATCATCGCCCGCAATGCCCGATCCTCGAGGATCTCGCGGGCGATTCCGACCTCGACGACGACCGCGGCCGCCGCCGCTCGGGCCGCCGCAACGCCGCGGCCTGATCCTTTCTAGATCAACCCCATTCCCTTGAGGCTGGCGTGGCCCGACCGGCCGACGATGACATGGTCGTGCACCGCGATGCCGAGCGGCTGCGCGATATCCTGGATGGTCTTGGTCATGGTGATGTCGGCGCGGCTCGGGGTCGGGTCGCCCGAGGGGTGGTTGTGGACCAGGATCAGCGCCGTGGCCGAGAGTTCGAGCGCGCGGCGCACAACCTCGCGTGGATAGACGGGGGTGTGATCCACCGTGCCCTGCTGCTGCATCTCGTCGGCGATCAGGGCGTTCTTCTTGTCGAGGAAGAGCACCCGGAACTGCTCGCGCTCGGCAAAGGCCATGCTGGTGCGGCAATAATCCAGCACCTTGTCCCATGAGCCGAGAACCTGCCGGACGCCGACCTCGCCGCGCGTCAGCCGGCGTGCCGAAGCCTCCACGATCTTGAGCTCGGTGATGGCCGCCTCGCCAAGACCCGCGACCTCCGACAGGCGCGCGGGAGAGGCCGCGAGCACTTCCGCGAACGAGCCGAAGCGCGCGACCAGCGACTTGGCCAGCGCCTTGACGTCGCGCCGGGGAATGGCGCGGAAGAGGACGAGTTCGAGGAGTTCGTAATCGGGCAGGGCCTCGGCGCCGCCATCGCGGAAACGGTCGCGCAGGCGTTCGCGATGGCCAAGATGATGTGGCGAGGACGCTTCGTCGAAACCCTCGCGCGCGCTCATGTCAGGCGGCTGCCGCGGCCACCGGGTTGTCGAGCCCGGCTGGCGAGAGGGTGAAAATCTCCGCTCCGGTCTCGGTGACGCCCACCGCGTGCTCGAACTGCGCCGAGAGCGAGCGGTCGCGCGTCACGGCGGTCCAGCCGTCGGAGAGTACCTTCACGTGCGGGCGGCCGAGATTGATCATCGGCTCGACGGTGAAGAACATGCCGGGCTTCAGCACCACGCCCTCGCCGCGGCGGCCGTAATGCAGGATATTGGGCTCGTCGTGGAACAGCCGGCCGAGGCCGTGGCCGCAGAAATCGCGCACAACGCCCATGCGCTCCTCGCCCTCGGCATATTCCTGAATCGCGGCGCCGATATCGCCGGTGGTGCCGCCGGGGCGGATCACGGCAAGGCCGCGCATCAGCGCCTCATGCGTCACCTCGATCAGGCGCTCCGCGCGGCGCGGAATGGGGCCGGCCGCGTACATGCGGCTGGAATCGCCGTGCCAGCCGTCGACGATCAGAGTGATGTCGACATTGAGGATGTCGCCCTCACGCAGCGGCTTGTCGTTGGGAATGCCGTGGCAGACCACGTGGTTGATCGAGATGCAGGTGCAATGCGTGTACCCACGGTACATCAAAGTCGCGGGCAGCGCGTTGTGATCCATCGCGAATTCGTAGACCAGGCGGTCGATGGCGTTGGTTGTCACGCCGGGCGCGACGATCCCCGTCACCGCATCGAGCGCTTCGGCCGCGAGGCGGCCGGCGCGGCGCATGCCCTCGAAATCCTCGGGCTTGTGCAGCCGAATCTGGCCGGTCTTGCGGCTGGGGGCGAGATCGGCGTCGACATAGATCATGAGGCTGCTTGGGGGTTTTTTGGAAAGAGGGAGCGTTGCTTGGCTGGAATGTAGGCTATTGCCGCTCCGGCGCAAGCGCGATGCGCCGGGACATGGCCCGCGCGTCAGGCAGCGGCTTTGGTTCGCGGGCGCGGGATGAAGCGGACCAGCCGAGTAAATTATCCACAGATCAGAGGGCTTTGTGCAATCGCCACGGTGGCGGCGAGAAACGAGTAATTTTCTTCTTCGAGAATGGAGCAGAAGAAAATGACCTTCACTCTGGATCGGAAATTCTATTCTTGTGGCCTCTCTCCTCCGGCATTTCGATCCGGCATGATCCGCTGTCGCCAGATTTGCTGGTTTTGACACCCGGCGAGTGGCGCTTCTAAGCTCGCGGTATTCCCGAACAGCCGCAGAGGAGCCGATGAAGATCGCACGCGCACTTGCCCGTTTCGCTCTAGGCCTCACCCTGGCGACGGCGGCCACCGCCGCGTCCGCTGCCGAACTGTCCATCGTCTCGGGTGCCGTGGGGCGGGACATCGCGACCCTGCGCGCCAATCTCGACCGCTTTGAGAAGCTGACCGGCAACAAGGTCTCGATCATCGAGATGCCGTCGTCCTCGACCGACCAGTTCGCCCAGTACCGGCTCTGGCTGTCGGCCCACAACGCCGACATCGACGTCTACCGCACCGACATCATCTGGGCGCCGCAGCTCGCCGAGCATCTGGTGGACCTGTCCAAGGACGAGAAGGCACGTGAGTCCGCCAAGGACCATTTCCCGACGATCATCCAGTCGCAGACGGTCAGCGGCAGGCTGGTGGCGCTGCCCTATTACGCCGACGCCCCGGCGCTGTTCTACCGCACCGATTTGCTGAAGAAGTACGGGCTTTCCGTGCCGAAGACCTGGGACGAGCTGACCTCAGCGGCGAAGAAAATCCAGCATGGCGAGCGGGCGGCCGGAAACAGCAATTTCCACGGCTATGTCTTCCAGGCGGCGGCCTATGAGGGGCTGACCTGCGACGGCCTGGAATGGATCGCCTCCTATGGCGGCGGCCACATCGTCGAGCCGGACGGCACGATCTCGGTCAACAACAAGAAGGCCGCGGCAGCGCTCAAGGAGGCAGCATCCTGGATCGGCACCATCGCCCCCAAGGGCGTGCTCGGCTACAAGGAAGAGGAAAGCCGCGGCATCTGGCAGACGGGCGACGCCGCCTTCATGCGCAACTGGCCCTACGCCTACAAGCTCTCCGAGGGCGACGACAGCGCCGTGAAGGGCAAGTTCGCCGTGGCGCCGCTGCCCTCCGGCGGCGCGGGCTCGGTTGCGGCGCTCGGCGGCTGGAACCTCGCGGTGTCGAAATATTCGCGCCACCGCAAGGAGGCCATCGAGCTGGTGGTCTTCCTGACCAGCGCCGAGGCGCAGAAGATGCGCGCCATCACCAACAACAACCTGCCGACCCGTCCGGCGCTCTATGACGATGCCGAGATCCGGAAGGCGAAGCCGGAAATGGCGGGCTGGAAGGAGATCTTCTTGCATGCCAGCGCGCGACCCTCGGCGGTGACCGGGAGCAAGTACAACCAGGTTTCCAAGGAGTTCTGGAGCGCGGTGCATGCCACGCTTGAGGGCCATCAGAAACCCGAACGCAGCCTGGCCCGGCTCGAGGCGAAGCTGAAGCGGCTCAAGGGCTCGGGCTGGAACTGACCGCGGGCCTGGAGACGATGACCGCCAGCCGGGGCCGGACCATCGGCGCGCAGCGGCGCCGCGCGGCGCTGCTGTTTCTCGCACCCATGCTGCTCGTCCTGGCCTTCGTGGCCGGGTGGCCGCTGCTGCGCTCGATCTGGTTCGGCTTCACCAACGCCTCGCTCAGCGATCCCGGCAGCGCCGAGTGGATCGGCTTCGGCAATTACCTCGAATGGCTGTCGTACGGCGAGAATGACGGCGAATGGACCGGTCTTCTGGTCGATGCCGAATGGTGGCGGGCGGTGTGGAACACGCTGGTCTTCACCTTCGTCACGGTATCGGTGGAAACCATGCTCGGCCTCGTCGTGGCGCTGGTGCTGAACGTGCGCTTCCCGCTGCGCGGGCTGGTACGGGCGGCGGTGCTGGTGCCCTGGGCCATTCCCACCGTTGTGTCGGCCAAGATGTGGGCGTGGATGCTCAACGACCAGTTCGGCATCATCAACGACATCGGCATGAAGCTCGGCCTGCTTTCGGCACCCGTGGCCTGGGTGGCGTCCGCCGATACCGCGATGATCGCCGTGATGCTGGTCGATATCTGGAAATCGACGCCGTTCATGGCGCTGCTCATTCTCGCCGGGCTGCAGACCATCCCCGAGGACATCTACGAGGCCGCGCGGATCGACGGCGTCAGCCCGCTGCGCACCTTCTGGCGCGTGACGCTGCCGCTCGCAGCGCCGGCCATACTGGTGGCGGTGATCTTCCGCGCGCTCGATGCCCTGCGCGTCTTCGACATCATCTATGTGCTGACGCCCAACAGCGCCGACACCCAGACCATGTCGGTGTTCGTGCAGCAGAACCTCTTCCAGTTCGACCAGTTCGCCTATGGCTCGGCGGCCTCGACGCTGCTCTTCCTGGTCATCGCCTTCATCACGCTGGGCTATATCCGCGTCGCCCGGCTCAATCTGGATTGAGCCGGCCATGAAAACACTCAGGAAAATCGCCTTCGGACTGCTGGTCGCACTGATCCTGCTGTTCTGCCTGTTTCCGTTCTACTATGCGGTCCTGACCTCGTTCGAGACCGGCACGGCCATCTTCACGCCGAGCTATCTGCCGGACAGCTTCAGCCTCGCCAACTACACGCAGGTGCTGGGGCGCGGCTTCTTCCCGCGCAATGTGCTGAACTCCATCCTCGTCGCGAGCGTCACCGTGGTCCTGTCGCTCGGGCTGGGCGTTTCCGCGGCATTCGCGCTCGCCCGCATCCGTTTCCGCGGGCGCAAGCTGCTTCTGCTCACCATCCTTTCGGTGTCGATGTTCCCGCAGATCGCGGTCCTGTCGGGCCTGTTCGAGATCGTGCGGGGGCTCGGTCTCTACAACACGCTGGGCAGCCTGGTGATGAGCTACATGATCTTCACGCTGCCCTTCACGGTATGGGTGCTGACCACCTTCATGCGCGACCTGCCGGTGGAGATCGAGGAGGCGGCGATCGTGGACGGGGCCAGCCCGCGCCACATCGTGCTGAAGGTCTTCCTCCCGCTGATGTGGCCGGCATTGGTCACCACCGGCCTGCTGGCCTTCATCCAGGCGTGGAACGAGTTCCTGTTCGCGCTGACCTTCGTCTCCAGCAACGACACGCGCACCGCGCCCGTGGCCATTGCCCTGATCTCCGGCACCTCGGCGCAGGAGACCCCGTGGGGCGCGATCATGGCTGCATCAGTCATTGTCACGGCTCCTCTCATCGTCCTCGTCCTCATCTTCCAGCGCCGCATCGTGGCCGGCTTCACGTCGGGCGGCGTGAAGGGATGAGCCCGAAAAAGGAAAGTGCTCCGCCATGGCGCAGCTGACGCTCAGGAACATCCGCAAGTCGTTTGGCCGCAGCGAGGTGATCCGCGGCGTCGACCTCGACATCGCCAAGGGGGAGTTCGTCGTCTTCGTCGGGCCGTCGGGCTGCGGAAAATCGACCCTGCTGCGCCTGATCGCCGGTCTGGAGGAGATCACCGAGGGCGAGCTTGGCTTCGACGGCACGGTGGTCAACGACCTGCCGCCCAAGGAGCGCGGCGTGGCGATGGTCTTTCAGTCCTACGCGCTCTACCCGCATATGAGCGTCTTCGACAACATGGCCTTCGGGCTCAAGCTGGCCGGCGCGGGGCGCGGCGCGGTCGAGGAGCGCGTGCGCGAGGCGGCGCGGCTGCTCGAACTGGAGCCCCTGCTGGACCGCCGGCCGCGCCAGCTTTCCGGCGGGCAGCGCCAGCGCGTCGCCATTGGCCGCGCCATCGTGCGCGATCCGCGGGTCTTCCTGTTCGACGAGCCGCTGTCCAATCTCGACGCCTCGCTGCGCGGGCAGATGCGTGTGGAGATCGCCCGCCTGCACGAGCGCATGGCCGACACCACCATGGTCTATGTCACGCACGACCAGGTCGAGGCGATGACGCTCGCCGACCGTATCGTCGTGCTGCGCGACGGGCAGGTGGAGCAGGTGGGCGCGCCGATGGACCTCTATCTCAGGCCGGCGACGCGCTTCGTCGCCGAGTTCATCGGCATGCCGGCCATGAACGTGCTTCCGGCCGAACGAACCGCCGATGGCAAGGTGCGGCTCCAGGGCGGCGCTGCGGTCGACCTCGCTGCTCCCTCGGGGGCGGGGACGTTTAGCCTCGGCATCCGGCCGGAGGACCTTCGCCTGGCCGGGGAGGGCGAGGCCGCTTTTCTCGAAGGGAGTGTCGTCCTGGTGGAACGTCTCGGCGAGGCCCAGCTCGTGCACATTGAAGCGGGCATCGCCATCCCGCTTGTCGTCAAGCTGCCGCGCTCCGTGCGGGTGGAACGCGGTGACAGGCTGCGCGTGGCAGCCGATGCCGCGGCCTTCCATCTCTTCGAGGAAAGCGGCCGCGCCGTCGGCCTGCGGCAGGAGGCTGCCTAGGCTGCGGGCTCCGTCCGAGGGGCCGGGGGAAGGGCGCCTGCGGTCATGAAAACGGGCGGCCGCCAGTCGATGGGGACGAAACGCTCCTGCGCCGACATGCGGCCGATCCAGTCGCGGATGCCCTCGAAGGGTTCGAGGTCGAAGCCGCCCTCGTGGGCCAGATGCGTGTTGGCGAAAAGCGCGATGTCGGCGAGGCAGGGCTGTTCGTTGCCGAAGAAGGGCGCCTTGCGGAGATGCGCGTCCATGACTCGCAGGGCCTCGTAGCCGCGGTCTTCCCATTCCTCGAGGAGGTTCTGCTTCAGCACGCGGCCATTGCGCACCAGACGGCTCCAGAAGCGGGCCTGGCCGATGAAGGGGTCGTGGCTGTGCTGCTCGAAGAACATCCAGCGCAGCACGTTGGCGCGGGCATAGGGCTCGTCCGGCAGGAGCGGCGTGCCGTGGGCGAGGAAATAGAGGATGGCGCCCGATTCCGGCAGGTGGCGGCCGTCGGGCAGCACCAGAAGCGGCACCTGGCCGGTCGGATTGCGCTGCAGGAATTCGGGCGTGCGG
>Ga0164243_10001435_pt1 | contig 40305 bp, 43 predicted proteins | sample OricompcompostOP_FD_108781 | JGI IMG/M metagenome (GOLD analysis project Ga0164243, IMG submission 108781) | Organic Plus compost microbial communities from Emeryville, California, USA - Original compost - Organic plus compost (OP) | ecosystem: Engineered > Solid waste > Mixed feedstock >... | reverse complement strand
GCCACCGCCATCACCATTTTGGCGCCGTCCTTGGCGATGCCGCCCGCTTCATAGTCGCGGCCAACCATGAAGCCGACGATGTTCTGGAGAAACAGCAGCGGGATACGGCGTTGGCAGCACAGTTCGATGAAATGCGCCGCCTTCAGCGCGCTCTCAGAATAAAGGATGCCGTTATTGCCAATGATGCCGATCGGCATGCCATGCAGATGCGCGAAGCCGGTGACTAGCGTCGTTCCATAGAGCTTCTTGAATTCGTCGAACTCCGAAGCATCGACGATGCGAGCGATGATCTCGCGGACATCGTATTGCTTCTTGAGATCGGTCGGCACGAGGCCCTCAAGATCAGCGGTATCGTAGATGGGATCACGCGAGGCCAGCAGCGGAATATTCACCTGCTTGGCCGTATTCAGATTGGCGACGATACGGCGCGCGATCGCCAGCGCGTGCTCATCGTTCGACGCCAGATGATCGGCAACACCGGACCTGCGGGTATGGACATCGGCGCCCCCGAGGTCTTCCGCCGACACCACCTCACCCGTCGCGGCCTTCACCAGAGGCGGGCCGCCGAGAAAGATCGTGCCCTGATTTTTGACGATGATGGTTTCGTCCGACATCGCCGGCACATAGGCGCCGCCGGCCGTGCATGACCCCATCACCACCGCGATCTGCGGAATGCCGGCCGCAGACATCCGCGCCTGATTGAAGAAGATGCGGCCGAAATGCTCGCGGTCGGGAAACACGTCGGTCTGGTTCGGCAGATTGGCGCCGCCGGAATCGACGAGATAGATGCACGGCAGGCGGTTCTCGCGCGCAATCTCCTGCGCGCGAATATGCTTCTTCACCGTCATCGGGTAATAGGTGCCGCCCTTGATGGTGGCGTCATTGCACACGATCATGCATTCGCGGCCCGAGACACGGCCGATACCGGTGATGATGCCGGCGGCATGGATCGCATCCTCGTACATGTCGAAGGCTGCCAGCGGTGACAGCTCAAGGAACGGCGAACCCGGATCGATCAGGCGCATGACGCGGTCACGCGGCAGCAGTTTTCCACGCGCGACGTGACGCTCCCGCGACTTCTCGTTGCCGCCAAGCGAGGCGGCATGACGCGCATTCTTCAGCTCATCGATCAGGGCACGCCACTGTGCCGCATTGGCACGAAACTCACGCGAATCCTTGTCAAGGTTTGACTCAATTTGCGCCAATGTTGCCTCCCCGAATCCACCCGGGACTATGACGCGCGGCGCCGCCGAATGAAACCGTTTGCAGGCGGCCTGCCAGGGAACAACAGCAGATGTTATCCGTTATGGGGGTCGGGGAAGGACGGGGAGAACCAACGAGGTTTCCCGCCATGAGGAATACGCTTCTCGCCTTACCGCGACGGCGATCCTAATCGTCGTCCCTGCCCTCGCTTCAGCCCAGAGCGCGACACAAACCACAAGCCAGCCGGCCGCGTCTGGCAAGACAAGTGGTGCGTCCAAAGCCGAGACGTCCGCCAGCACGCAGCCGCGCGATGCCAAAGGGCGTTTCATGAAAAAAGACAGGTCGGCGGCTTCGGAAGTCAGTCCCAAGGCGGCGAATGCAAAAGCCAGTGCGAATGCGCAAAGGGCATCGGCAAAACAAAACAGCACGCAACTGCGCGATGCGAAAGGACGCTTCATGAGCAAGGACAAGGCTGCGGCAACCGGCGTGGCTGGGGCGAAGGCAGCGACGACTGGTCAAGGCAATTCGGCGAGTCAGGCGAGCAACGCTTCGGAAGCAAAACATGGCAGGAACGGAAGAAAAATCCGGTTTCTTCCACCGCATCATCAAGCCTGCTGTGCCAGGCCACAGCGCAAATCCATAAACAGGCTGTCGTAGAACGTTCATGTGACGCGGATGCGATATGCATCCGCGTCTTTTTGCACAGCACAACCTCAAAATTACGTCTTGTGTAGCCAAGGTCCCGGAAATGAAGGGCTCGCAAGTTGAAGGAACCGAACGACTACTAAGAACATATATCGGCAAATTTTCGGAACGTCGCTTTTCATCATGCGTTCTATGCAGGACTGGGCAAAAGCCTGAGCACGGGGACGATCAGGAAGAGAAACCAGAGGAGCATTCCATGAGAAAAAATCTGTTGATGTCCGTTTCCGCCGTTGCCCTGATTGCCAGTGCGGGCATCGTGACGGCACAAGACAAAGGGGGGATAAGTGGTGGCCCGGGTGGCGGCGCCGCGCAGGCACCGCAAAGCACGTCTCCGGCCCAACAATCTGCACCATCGGCTCAGCCGGGCGGCGGTGAAATGCGCGGCGGCACGACCGGTCAGGGTGAGCCGCGCGGTGGCGCCGAACCAAAAGGCACCGAACCAAAGCGTGGTCAGACCGAACAACGCATGGACCAAAAGGGCGATCAGCCGCAGCGCAGTCAAGAACAGCGCCAGCACGACCAGAAAGGTGCGCAGGAGCAACGCCAGAACCAGCGTGAGAACCGCGCGCAGGACAAGTCCGACAACAAGGGCGCGACCGACACGAGATCGCGTCAGGATAGCACCACCACCGGTCAAGGTGCAGCTGGCACGTCGAGCGGCGCTTCGCTGACGACCGAACAGCGAAGCAAGATCTCTACAACGATCAAGCAGAGCAACGTGCGGCCCGTGACAAACATCAACTTTAATGTCTCGGTTGGTACGGTTGTGCCGCGGAACGTGACACTGCATGCCTTGCCCGCGAGCGTTGTCGAGGTTTATCCGCAGTGGCGATCGTATCGTTTCATTCTGGTGGGCGATGAGATCGTCATTATCGAACCGGATAGCTATCGTATCGTCGCCGTCATCGCCGCGTAGGCCCTCAACAGGCGGAGAAGGCTGCCTTCTCCGCCTGTCTTCGAAAAAATGATTTTCTGGAGCCGAACTTGCGAAATGTCATAAAACGTTAATGTTCGCTTGCCAAACTAGCGAAAGTTCGATGCGTGTTGGGGACGGATGTACTCCCCGCGTAACGCGCGTCGAAAGGAAGCCCGGCCCTGAGGCCGGGTTTTCTGTTTTAGGATGCCCCTCCCGTTTCACCCGCCCTCAAACACGATATCTCCGATGATCGGAAGATGGTCGGACAAATGCTTTGCATCCTTGTCGGTCCAAACCTGCAGCAGAATGCCATGCGGGCGGCAATAGATCCCATCCAGACGAAACAACGGCCTGAATGACGGGAAAGTCCGATAATGTGAGTGGTCCGGTAGAATCCGGGCCAGGATGCGCCGGATCGATCCCGGCCAGAACCAATCATTGAAATCGCCCATCAGCACAAAGGGTGTGGCATCGCCGATAATCTTGAGCAATGCGCGCGCCTGCGTTCGGCGTTCCCGGATGCTGAGGCCAAGATGTGTCGCCACCACGTGCAAGGGGCCGTTAGGAGTGTCGATGCGTGTCGAGATGGCGCGACGTGGTTCAAGCTCGCCGTAGGAAATATCGTGAATATCAGCATCATAAAGCGGCCAGCGGCTCATCAATATCTGCCCGTATTCGCCGTCGCTTGTAACGATGCTCTTGGCGCCAACACCGTAATGACCAAGCATGTCTTGCAGCATCACAAACGGGTCGCCATTCATGGCACGACGTGAGTCAATCTCTTGCAGAGCGACGATATCGGGATCGGCACGCAGGATCAGGGCAACGACCTTCTCCAGATCGAAACGCGGATTACGCCCGATCGCGCCATGAATGTTCCATGTCATGACGCGGATGCTGCGTCTTCGGTCAACACTCAAGAGGCACGCCCATATTTGGAGAAGACCGATTGGATCGCAAATGCCGTGGCGATCCACGCAGCGATGATGGCCAGGAAAGCCAGGATCTCAATCGGGCTCGGCGATGCGATGATGCGCATGATCTGACTGCCCAGAAGCGACATCAATACAAGCCCCGGCAGCAATCCCAGCACAGTCCCAACAAGGTAATGAGTGAACCCAATGCCGCTGGCGCCGGCTACGAGATTGACCAGCGTGAATGGCGCGACTGGGACAAGACGAATGGCGGCGACGGCCAGAATTCCCTGCCGGGCAATCTTGTTGCGAATATCGGTCAATCGTCGGCCAAGGATATTTTGCAGCGCGTCGCGTCCCATCATCGCACCGATGCCATAGGTTAGCGCCGCGCTCGCCAAGGCGCCAACAAGCGCATAAGCAAAGCCGAGCCAGGGGCCGAAGCTGGCCGCTGTGGCGGCGATCAGGATTGTCACCGGGAAAGCGATCAAGCCCCCGATCAAAAACGCACCGAGCACAGCGAGGGGCCCCCAATAAGACTGGGCGACCTGGCCAAGGAAAGCCCCTGCCGCTTCGGGACTGGCCATGCCCGCCAAGGGCGTGAAACGCCACGCGAGCGTCAACGCGAGCAACGCCAAGGCAATCACCGCGAACTTAAAGAGTCCAGCGGACATTACTCTGCGAACCGAATGCCATGCCGATCCGAAGATCGAATGCCATGTGACCGGACGATCAGGATCAGCCAGACTTTCAAGATAGGCGGTGATCTCATCAGGATCAGGCACACCGTCGTTAATCGGGCGCAGGCTGTGGCCATGCCGAGCGAGTATATCCGTGACGGTAACCAGCGACGTAGAATCCTCCATCAATTCGGCCACATCGTCGGCCGTCGAGCCGCAATGCTCGCCAAGAAGCCGATTGCGCAAGCGCTCGATCATCCGGCGCTGGCGTGCGTTTTTAGCTTCGATGACCAGATCGCATTCGGTATCGGCGCCCATGGATCGATTATTGAGATTGGCCGACCCAATACGGAGCCAGCGGTCATCCACAATCATGACCTTGGAATGCACCATCGTATCGACGAAATTCTGACCGTCGGAGACCTCGGGATAGACAATCCTCACGCGTTCGCCGACGCCTGCCTTGTCCAGAACGTCCTGAAAGCGAATGCGTCCGTTGCGCATGGTATGCGTCTCAATCCACGATTCCGGCGTCTTGGGCGCAACCAGTACAGCTTCAAGCTTTGTCTTTCGCCGCAGATGCTGCGCCAGTCGCTCAGCAATGGCGTGGGATGTCATGAACTGGTTCTCGATATAGATCGTACGTTCTGCCGCATCGATCATGTCCATGAACAGACGCTCGACCTCCCGTACCTCTTTCATGCCCTTGCACGCCGGTTGCGTGCGCGCGATGCCAATCTGAACATTGGTGAAATCCGGCTTCACGCTGTCCGGCCAGCAATCATGACGTGCTGCCACCTCTGGTAACTCGCTGCATTGCGCCCGCTGCCAACGATCTCTCACAATCTCAGCGAGCATCGCTGCAGCCTCGCCATCCACGGCAGCCTGGACATCGTGAAACGGACGATAGTTGCGGCCGGATGGGTCGCAACGCCGGTCATTTTCAAGCGTGTGGTCCGATGTATCCCAGCGCCGGATGGTCAGATCGAGGCCGCCTGAAAAGGCCACGTGGTCATCGACCACCACGATCTTCTGATGCTGCGAGCAGCCAAGCGGCACATCATTGTCGAGACAGAAACGAATCTGGTCTGGCGTCTTCCAGTTCAGCGCCAGCGACGGAAAGATTTCTCTCTCAAGAGCGTAGAGAACTGAAAAATCCCACAGCAGCAGGTGAATGGTGAGTTCCGGCCGCCTCTGCACCAAAGCGGACAGGAATTCGGAAAGGGTTTCGGGCAAACCATCGTCGGCATACCCTTCAGGACCTACAAGGCGCATACGGCTGTCGATATCCCATCCGACAATGTGGATGGAATGCCGCGCTTTGCGCAGGCTCTCGCGGACTGCGCCGAAATACGTCGCACCGTCGATCAATATGGCGGCGCGATCAGCATGAGCGACCCGCCAGACGTTGTCGTTCTCGCGAAGAAGAGAGACAGGCATCAAGGCTCGTGACATTGGCACTGCAATGCCAACGCAACGTGCTTGTCATGGAACCGGTTCCGACGGAACTCTTTCAGCCGACTTCGTTGCCGGGCATGATCCATGGTTCCATGATGCCCGCGTTCCGCCATTCTATCCAGGCCGGGAGAGCCATTACAGAAGTCATATAATCTTCCGCTGCCGCCCCTACGTCGATGGCATAGCTGGCAAAACGCGACACGATAGGCGCATACATCGCATCGGCCGCGCCGAAAGCGCCGAACAGAAACGGACCGTCCGCGCCAAATCGCTGACGACACTCCGTCCAGATCTGCTCGATGCGACGGACATTGGCTACCACGTCCTCAGTCAATTCCAACTTCCGGCTTTCGCGCCGCATGTTCATCGGGCAATGCCGGCGGAGCGGAAGGAAACCGGCATGCATCTCGGATGAAATAGCGCGGGCATAGGCACGCGCCTTCGGATCGGCCGGCCACAACTGAGCTTTCGGAAATCGTTCCGCAATGTGATCCAGGATGGCCAGCGACTCCCAGATCACCATGTCACCGTCGATGAGCACCGGCACCTTGCCGGTCGGTGAATAGACCGCCATGCGTTCCGCGCTGCCGGGCTCATAAAGCGGAATCACCTCCTCTTCGAACGGAATGCCGGCATTACGCATCGCAATCCATGGGCGCAGCGACCAGGACGAGTAATTCTTGTTACCGAGAACGAGTTTGAGCGACATGTTGAACTCCCCGCGCATTTTGTGATGCGCGGCGTCCGGTCGGGCAAGCGAAAAGAAATGATCGGGACGTTCAGGCGGGTGAATGGCGTTTCAGGTTTTTGGTGCCGGCATCTCGACCGGCCCGCCGGATTTCTTCCAGGCGCCGAAGCCACCACGGATATGGGCGACCGGCTTCAGGCCCATGCGCTGGGCTGTCTGGGCGGCCAAGGCCGATCGCATACCACCAGCGCAGAAGAAAACGTATGTCTTGTCCTGCGCGAAGACGTCCTTGTGATACGGACTTTCAGGATCGACCCAGAATTCCAGCATGCCGCGGGGACAGTGAAACGCGCCCGGCACGCGACCGTCGCGCTGCAGCTCGCGGATATCGCGAATATCCACCAGCAGCACATCGTCCCGGCCATGCAGGCTGATCGCTTGTTTGACCGTCAGATTTTCGATCTCTTTCTCAGCGGCATCAACCAGCGAACGAACGCTCGTCGTGATGGTCTGCGGCATTGTCCAAACCTCCGGGTGCCTGTGCAATCTCTAAAGGCGTCGGGCACACGTCAAGCCCTGTGCGGCACGGCCTTTCAGGAGCACGCCGCATATCGTTGAACGGGCCGCCTTACCTACATGGCGACGTAGAGCGCGATCAGCGCGACCAGCAGAAGAGCACCCCCGGTCCACAGCATCGTGGACAGCGTCGATTCCTGGGGTTGCTGGGTTGGCTGTTGTGGCATAGGCCAACTCCTCACGATTGCGGAGGGACCGGTCGGCTTTGGAACTCGCACCTGAGGTCCCACGCAGAACCGCTTCAGTATAGTCCAACGAGGCACAACCAATTACAATCAAAGGTTGTGATCGCCCTTCCGAAAGCTAAGCCTGCCCAATCTGCTAGAGCCCGCCATGACGCTGTTCGGTCCCATCGACCTCTTTGCCCTCGCCTTTTTCGTCGTGACCTGGATGGGCTATGCGGCCCTCCTCGAACTGACCAAGCATGGCCGCAGCGGCCTCAATGCGGTCATGCACGGCTATCGCGATGGGTGGATGCAGCAGTTGCTCAATCGCGAGATGCGCATGGTCGATGCGCAAATCATGGCCTCTCTGCAGAACGGAACAGCCTTCTTTGCGTCAACATCACTGATCGCGATCGGTGGCACACTGACTGTGCTGCGGTCGACGGAGGATCTCATCACCATCGTGTCGACGCTGCCGTTCGGCTTTCCGACCACGCGCATGCAGTGGGAGATCAAGACCATCGGACTGGCGACGATCTTCGTCTACGCCTTCTTCAAGTTTGCCTGGTCATACCGGCTCTACAATTACGTCGCGATCATGATCGGTTCGATGCCGCCATATACCGAGAAGGATACGATCGAGGCCAAGCGTCACGCGCTCCGCACCGCACGATTGTGCGAAGCTGCAGGGCTGCATTTCAACCGCGGCCAGCGCGCCTTTTTCTTCGCGCTCGGCTATCTCGGCTGGTTCATTTCGCCGTGGCTTTTGTTCTTCTCGACGGCCGCCATCTTCGCCGTGATGTGGGCACGACAATTCGCATCCGACGCCAGCGCGGCCATCAAATCGGAATAGCTATTCGAGCGCGAGCAGAACCCACGCGCAAGACACAAGCGAAACAGCAAGACCAGCCGCGATATTCAGCAGCATCAATTCCCGCTTGTCGCGGCGAATGTCCGCTTCATTCGGCAGGTCGGCAATGTCCGGAAGCGCCGTAACGCCCTCGACCGGGATCACGCGTATATTGACCGACACGGTAGACCTCCCTCACCCCACGGACGGGAGTATCGGTTCAAATGTTTTCAATTTGGTAACCATGACAATCCTCTGAGACTCAGAGGCGCACCTAGCGCTGGCGGTTCTCCGCCCTGTTTTGTCCGTTCGGTTGCGGTGCCGGGAACAGTTCGCTGCTGTCGCCGGACAGCCAATAGACCAGTAACCCAGCCCATTCGTGCATAGCGGTATCGGTCCGCGCGAGCCCGCTGGCGATTGATCCAAAGGTGACGGTTAAATCATCCGGTCCCCGCGTGCGGAAATCGACCGGGTACGCTTCCACTGGGAAACCAGCCTTGCGGAAGATACCGACAGACCTCGGCATGTGATGGGCCGAGGTGACGAGCAGCCAGCGTTCGTGCGCTTTCGGTTTGACCAGTGCCTTGGTCAAGGTCGCATTCTCGATCGTGTTACGAGCATTTCCCTCAAGGACGATGCGGTCACGCGCGATGCCGAAACTCTCGAAAAGCGCAGACACGAAGTCCGCTTCGCTTGCTCCGCCGAACAGCCGACCGCTGCCACCAGTAAAGACGACCTTGGCATCGGGATAGTCACGCGCGAGCTTGGCCACCACCGTCATGCGCTCCGCGGCCTCGTTCAACGCGACCTCGCCACGTACGGCAGAGACATCAGGCGAGACTGCGCCGCCCAGCACAATGATGCCGTGCGGTGAACCGGACCGCGGATCCCATTTCGGAAAACGCTCTTCGAGCGGCATCATCAGCCCATTACCAATCGGCGCGATACCGATGATTGCGAGCAGCAACACCGCACAGATGGTCAGAATCTGTCCCAGTCTGCGAAAGCGCGTGCCCATCAGCAGGATGCCGATCAGCGCCAACAGGATCAGAAGATTGGACGGCAGCAGGAAAAAGCCGAGAAGCTTGGATAGTCCAAACATGCAAGCCCTCGTCGGCTCGTGATCGGGGCGCCTGCGGCGCTATTTCTGCTTCCGCTCTGCTTCGTAACGCTTTCGGGTCTCGTCGTTCATCGGATAGAGCCCGGGCAGTTTTACGCCCTTCTCCACTTCCTTGACGACCCATTCCTCGTATTCTTCGTGCTCGAGGCCTTCCTTGGCAATGGTCTCGACCAGCGCCTGCGGGATCACCACCGCGCCATCGTCATCGGCAACGATGATGTCGCCCGGGAAGATCGCGCAGCCACCGCAGGCGATTGGCTCATTCCAGCCGACAAAGGTCAATCCGTTCACCGACGCCGGCGCGGCAATGCCCGAACACCACAGCGGCAGACCGGTTTTCAGGACACCGGTTTTGTCGCGCATCACGCCATCGGTCACCAGCGCCTGCACGCCGCGCTTGACCATGCGCATGCAGAGGATGTCACCGAAGATGCCGGCATTCTGCACGCCCATCGCGTCGGCAATGGCGATACAGCCTTCCGGCATGTCCTCGATCGCGGCACGGGTCGAGATCGGCTTGCCCCAGCTTTCGGGCGTGGCGAGGTCTTCGCGCACCGGCACAAAGCGCAGCGTAAAGGCCGGACCGACAACCCGTTTGGTGCCGGGCGTCAAAGGCATCGGGCCCGTCATCCAGCTATGCCGGATGCCGCGCTTGAGCAGCAAGGTCGTGATCGTGCCGGTCGTGACGTGCCGGAGGTCGTCGAGAGCGCCCATCTTCGTCCTATGGTGAGTTATGCCGGATCAAGCCCGATTTCGCGGTCGCGACGACGCAGATACAGGATCAGGGGGACCGACAACAGCACCATCCAGCCCTTGCCGACAACTTGTCCCGCGAGGAATTCGAGCGAGCCGAAGGCCAGCCACAGGAACACGATGGAGTCGACGATCAGGCCAACAACGCTTGAGGCAATCACGGCCGTCAGGAAGCCACGCTCCTGAAGCGGCGTGTACACGGCAAGATCGGAAAATTCAGAGAGAAGATAGGCCGCTGCCGACGCCGTCACGAGCGCGAGCGGCGCTACAAGTCCGGAAATAGCTGCACCGATCAGGATCGCCGCCACAGCGGCAAAAAAGCCAAGCCGCCGCTGGACAAGATCGCGCAGCACCAGCGCAGCGCCCACCATCAACACGCCGGACGGCGCCATCAGGCCAGGCGCCACCGGGATCAGACAGGGGCCGTTGCGGGTGCACACCGTACCGACATTCTGGATCAGCCAATTGGCCGCCGGGATGGTCAGGCAAAACAGGGCAAAAAACAGTGCGCCTTCGAGCCATCGGCGCGTTTCGTTGGTCATCGGCTCTTTTCGCATTCGTCTTTCCATTTCGCAAAACCGGCCGCCCGCAACTGGCAGGCCGGGCATTCGCCGCAGCCATAACCCCAATCATGGCGCTGCGACCGATCGCCCAGATAGCAGCTATGCGTTTCCTCGACGACCAGTTCCAGCAACGCCTGCCCGCCGATCTCTTTGGCAAGGCCAAACGTCGCCGCCTTATCGATCCACATCAGGGGGGTATGCACCACAAAACGGCGGTCCATGCCAAGGGTCAATGCCACCTGCATCGCCTTGATGGTGTCGTCCCGACAGTCTGGATAGCCAGAATAATCGGTTTCGCACATGCCCGCGACGAGGTTTTTGGCTCCCCGCCGGTAGGCCAGAGCCCCGGCTAAAGTCAGGAATATCAGGTTGCGGCCGGGCACGAAGGTGGTCGGAAGACCGCTCTCAGCCATGTCGATGGCGACATCGCGTGTCAACGCCGTGTCGGATATTTCGCCGAGAACGGCCAGATCGATCAGGTGGTCGTCGCCGAGCCGTTCATCCCATTGCGGCTTGAGGCGTCGCATCTTGTCCCGGATCACCGGACGGACTGCGAGCTCCACGGCGTGACGCTGGCCATAGCTGAAACCGATGGTCTCAACGTCGGCAAAACGTTCGAGCGCCCAGGCGAGGCAAACGGTCGAGTCCTGTCCGCCGGAAAAAAGAACGATCGCTCGCTCCTGAGCAGTCACGCTGAATCCCATTTGGGCGACCACGCCCAATCGACGATGCGGCCACCGGGGTGCGCGAGCTTTGCGATTGCCGCTATCTCGTCATCGGTCAATTCGAAATCGAAAATGTCGATGTTTTCGGCAAGCCGTTCAACCTTGCTGGTCCGCGGGATAGCCCCAACACCATGCTGAATAAGATAGCGCAGCGAGACCTGCGCCGGGGTCTTGCCATGCGCCTTGCCGATCCGCGCGATCACAGTGTCGTCAATGGTGTTGCCGCGGGCGATCGGTGAATAAGCAACCACCGCCATGTCGTGTGCACGGCACGCCGCGATAACCTTGGACTGATCGAGATAAGGATGACACTCGATCTGGTTGCAGACCAGCCGCTCGTCCGACAGATTAGAGGCCTCCTCGATCAGCGCCACCGTGTAATTCGAAACACCGATATTGCGCACGAGACCCTCGCGCTTCACGCGCACGAGTGCATCAATGGTCTCGTTCAGCGGCACGCCTTTGTTTGGCCAGTGCAGCAGTAACAGATCGATTTCACCAAGCCGCAGATGACCGATGGATTCCTTGACCGAACGCTCAAGCAAGCCCGGCGCGAGATTCTCGGGTGCAACCTTCGTGGTGACGAAGACCTCGCTGCGCTTGATGCCGGACGCACGGACGCCCTCGCCGACTTCGCGCTCGTTGCCGTACATCTGCGCGGTGTCGAAATGCCGGTAGCCAAGACGGATCGCCTGCTCGACCAGGCGCGCACATTCACGACCCTTGAGTTCCCAGGTGCCGAGACCGAGGATCGGGATATGCGCGTCTTTGATGTCGAGAAAAAGCATGGCCCGTTCAGAGATCCCATTTCGGCGCTTGCGGCGGATTGATCAGGCGGCCGTTGGGCTCGGCCAGCGTGCCGATCTCGGCCATTTCCGCATCAGACAGCTTGAAGTCGAAAATGTCGATGTTGAGCTTCATCTTCTCCGGCGTCGCGGTGCGCGGGATCGCGATCAGGCCCTGCTGCACCAGCCAGCGCAAGGCGATCTGCGCTTCGGTCTTGTTATAAGCCTTGGCGATACGATCGAGCACGACATTGCCCGGAATGCGGCCGCGGCCGAGCGGGCAATAGGCGGTCACCGAGATACCGCGGCGCTTGCAATCGGCGAGAATGGTGCGCTGATCGAGAAACGGATGCACCTCGATCTGGTTGTTGACCAGCGGCTCGTCGGCAAGCTTCTCGGCTTCGTCGAGCAGCGCGATGGTGAAATTGGCGACGCCGATATTCTTTGCCTGGCCGTTGCGCTTCGCCTTGCACAGATTGGGGATATAGGCGGACGGCGGGATCGTCGGGTTCGGCCAGTGGATCAGCAGCAGGTCGACATACGGCAGGCCGAGACGCCGCAGGCTGGCTTCGACGGCGGCTTCGAAATTGCCCGGCGCCAGATCGCCGTGGCGGACCTTGGTGGTGAGGAAAATCTCATCGCGCGGCACGCCGGATTTGCGAATGCCCTCGCCGACTTCGGCTTCATTGCCATAGAAGGTGGCGGTGTCGAGATGGCGATAGCCCATCTTCAACGCGGCGCTGACGGCGTTCACGCAGACCTCGTCCTTCAACGTCATCGTACCGAGCCCGATGGCCGGGATTTTTACACCTTTGGCTTCGACGACGGGAACCATTTAGCCCTCACCTTCATGCATTCGGACGCGAGAATGCCGGCTGGGCGGACGCCTGCCAAGCCGCACAGCCATTAAAAGCGGGATCGCTTAGTGCTTTTTCGACAGGACCGAAAAGACAACGTCAGGCGCGCCCTCGATCATCCGCAGCAAGGCGCGGGCCGGACCACGCGGCGAACGCTTACCCTGTTCCCAGTTGCGTACCGTCTCGACCGGCACGCCGATACGGGCTGCAAATTCGGCCTGAGTCATCCGCGCAGCCGAGCGTATCGCACGCGCATAGGCGGCATCGTCACCCGCGGATGCGGGTGCCACCGTCGTCGTGAATTGCGGAAAATGGCTGGTCTCGGAAACAGTGCGCTCGCTGCCGTCAGCAAGGATCTCCACGATCCGGCCGTCGGCTTTCAGACGCAGTCTCAAATCGGGTTTGTGATTCATGTGACCGATCTTCCGCACAATCGTTCAATGAACCCTTAACAATGATGCTCGGTCGGTGACCGAGCAGGCTCATTTTATCTCATCCGCGTTCTTCAGGATGCACGTCATGCACAACAATTCCACCGTCCTCGGGCGGAATTTCGAGCCAGTCATGCCGGAGCATGGGTGCGCATAATATCTTCGATGGCGATTCGCATATCTGTCAGGTCGTCGCCTATAACCTCACCGACATCACCGTGAAGGGCTTATGGCTCGCTGCATCTCATTCCGCATGTGAATGCACCGGTCGCCGACTTGCTGGTGCGCAAGGTTATCAGCGCGCACCATTTCGTTGCCGACCTGACACTGCCTATGGCGATGTATGATTATTTGAAGGACACTTAGCCAAGCACGCAGCGCTCGTATATGCGCCCTCTCCCCTTGCCGGAGAGGGCCAACGCAATCTTTCCACCAAACGTATTGGGAGGGGCTACAGTCTCGCGATAATGTAACGCCTCACCCATGCTCGTATGCTCAAACACCGAGCTGCCCTCTCCCGCAAGGAGCGAGGGCACGAGCAGCCGGCACTTACGCCAAAGCTCAATCTACTTCGTTTTCTCGAAAATCTCGCGGCCGATCAACATGCGGCGGATCTCACTCGTGCCGGCGCCGATCTCATAAAGCTTGGCATCGCGCAACAGGCGGCCGGCCGGAAATTCATTGATATAGCCGTTGCCGCCGAGGCACTGGATGGCATCGAGCGCCATCTGCGTCGCCTTCTCCGCTGCAAACAGGATCGCGCCCGCCGCATCCTCACGCGTCGTACGCCCTTCGTCGCAGGCTTTGGCCACAGCGTAAACATAAGCCTTGGCCGCGTTCATGTTCACATACATGTCGGCGAGCTTGGCCTGCATCAGCTGGAAACGGCCGATCGACTGACCAAACTGCTTGCGATCATGCACATAAGGCACGACGAGGTCCATACAGGCCTGCATCAAACCCAACGGTCCGGCCGCCAGCACCACGCGTTCGTAATCAAGGCCCGACATCAGCACGTTGACGCCGTTGCCGACGGCGCCAAGCACATTCTCCTCGGGCACTTCGCAATCCTGCAGCACGATCTCGCCGGTATCGGAGCCGCGCATGCCGAGCTTGTCGAGCTTCTGCGCCGTCGAAAAACCCTTGAACGATTTCTCGACGATGAAGGCGGTCATGCCGCGCGCGCCGGCGGTGGCGTCGGTCTTGGCGTAGATAACCAGTGTCTCGGCGATCGGACCATTGGTGATCCACATCTTCGAGCCATTGAGGATATACCGGCCGCCTTTCTTGTCGGCGCGGGTGCGCATCGATACGACATCGGAGCCCGCGCCGGGTTCGGACATGGCCAATGCGCCGACATGCTCGCCGGACATCAGTTTCGGCAGATAGCGCTGCTTCTGGTCATTGCTGCCGTTGCGGCGGATCTGGTTGACGCAGAGGTTGGAATGCGCGCCATAGGACAGGCCGATGGAACCGGAAGCACGCGAAATTTCTTCCATCGCAACGCAATGGTCGAGATAGCCAAGCCCAGCACCGCCCCATTCCTCCTCGACCGTGATGCCGAGAAGGCCGAGTTCGCCCATCTGCGGCCAAAGCTCACGCGGGAAGGTATTGGTGCGATCGATCTCGTCGGCGCGCGGCGCGATCTTATCCTGCGCAAAGGATGATACCGTGTGCCGCAGCATGTCGGCATCCGCGCCAAGACCGAAGTCGAAGCCGGACCAAGCATTCGGGATCATACTTCCTCCTCAGGACCTACCCGCGCAATTCTTGCGGTGCGTCAGGCGTATTTTCCATACAGATCATGGTCGCTAGCATCCGGGCGATCAGCTTCAGGCTGCCCTTGCTGTCGGCATTCACGTCCACTTCGACAATGGTGAGTGTGCGCCCCGGCCGCAAGACGCGCCCGGACGCCACGAAACGATAACCGACAGCCGGCGATATCAGGTTAATCTTCAGCTCGACTGTTAACGGAGCGGAATTGGCCGGCATCAGCGAATAGGCGGCGAAGCCGGCGGCCGTATCCGCCAGCGCCGTCGTCACTCCGCCATGCAGAAAGCCGCGCTGCTGGCAGAGATCATGGCGCGCATTGAGCGCCACATCGCAGCGCCCAGGCGACAGGGCGACAATCTCGCCACCCACCAACGTCATGAAGGGTTGCCGCGCGAAGCTGTCGCGCACGCACGATTCCCAATCCGGATTGCGCGGTTTAAATGCCGTCATCAAATCAATGTCCTTCAGCGCAATCCGAACCAGAGCGTTGCGATTCCAAGAAATGAAAAGAAGCCAACCACATCCGTTACTGTCGTCACGAATGGCCCCGACGACACGGCCGGGTCGACCCCGAGCTTGGTCAAGGCCAGCGGGATGACGAAGCCGCCGAGCGCGGCCGCCGTCAACACGCAGACCATTGCCAAAGCAATGACAATGCCAAGATCGGTGACATTGAACCACACCACCGCGATCGAGCCCATAATGACCGCGAAGGCGATGCCGTTCAAAAGTCCGACCAGAAGTTCGCGGCGGGCGAAGCGTGCTGCGTTGGCATCACTCAGATCGCGCGTCGCCAGCGACCGCACGGCAACCGTCATGGTCTGAGTCCCCGCATTGCCGCCCATCGATGCGACAATCGGCATCAGCACAGCAAGTGCGACCATTTTCTCGATCGAATGTTCGAACTGCTTGATCACCCAAGCCGACATCAGAGCCGTCAACAAATTGGCAAACAGCCATGTGAAGCGGCCCTTGGCGGTCACCCAAACGGGATCTGACAATTCCTCCTGCCGGCCGACACCGCCGAGGGCCATGATGTCCTCTTCGGCTTCCTGCTCGATCACGTCGACAATGTCGTCGAAGGTCAGGACGCCAACCAGCCGGTCGCCCTCATCCACCACGGGTGCCGCAACGAGGTTGTAGCGCTCGAACATGCGCGCCACCGTTTCCTGGTCATTAGTCGCCCTCACCCGGCGACGATCCTCATCCATCAGATCGACGATCGGCACTGGACGTTTGGTCCGCAGCAAGCGGTCGAGCGCAACGGCACCGCGCAGCTTCTGGTCCGGGTCGACGACATAAAGCTCGTAGAAGCGCTCCGGCAGATCGACGGTCTCGCGCAAATAATCGATCGCCTGCCCGACATTCCACGATGGCGGCACGGCGATGTACTCGGTCTGCATCCGCCGGCCAGCGGATTCTTCCGGGTACAGCAGGCTCCGTTCGAGTACGATGCGCTCAGTGGGCGGAAGCTGCTGCAGGATCTCGACCTGATCCTGCCGGTCAAGGTCTTCAAGAATATAGACCGCGTCGTCGGAATCGAGCTCACGCACGCCCTCGGCGACAGTCCCCGGCTCCAGTTCTTCGAGAATTTCCTCGCGGACGGTGTCGTCGACCTCGGTCAGGGCCGAGAAGTCGAAGTCCTTACCCATCAGCTCGATGAGCTGCGGCCGCAATTCCGCTTCCAGCGCCTCGATCAGATCGCCGGTGTCGGCCTCGTGCAGTTCGCCGACAAGATTTCGCAAAACGGCACTGTCGTGATGCGTGACCGCGTCCTGGACCCGCTCCACAAAGTCACGACGAATCGCACCGTTCTCGTCCCGAAGCTCATCCTCGGGTGCCTTCGTCTCGCTCTGGATGTTCTGCTCGAGCATGGGAACGAAAGGCCTTGATCGGGACTGACGATGGTGCGGCTTGTACGCACTCGTATGACGACAGGCAAACAAACGCGCAATTGTTCGTGTGGATACGACATGGCGCGTTCCTCAACGCTTCAGTGGGAATCAGGGTGCTTGCGCGACCAGATTCCGGGAAATTTGGCGCGGCCGAGAAGCCTCGAACCTCCACGGTGACACCTGCTGTCACCGCACTGAAGTAAGAGCACGCCAGCTTCAGCGCATAAAGAATTCGGTGATTTTGGCCGGCGTCAAAAGTGTCCGACCACGAGCGTTTGTGAAAATGTTGCGAATGTGGAATCGAAATTCACAAAGAAAAACCCCGCAAGTCTTTGAACCTGCGAGGCTTTAAACTTGGTGCGGCCGAGAAGACTCGAACTTCCACGGTTTTACCCGCTGCCACCTCAAGGCAGTGCGTCTACCAATTCCGCCACGGCCGCATTTGGGTAAGCGCCAGCAGTCCGGCGCGAGGTTGGGAGCATGTAACAAAAGGAATCCGGACCGACAAGAGTGCAATCCCGGCTGCGGCCCGTCTGCCGGATAAAACTCCAGAAAATTTGGAGCGGTCAGCGGATATCCGGCGATTTCGGCAGAAGGCGCTGAACCTCCACCGCGATCCGGTTGCCATGGACCGAGACAGTGCCTTCCGCGACCGGCATATTATTGGCAAGGATCTTCACGTTATCTTCCTCGCTTGTGTCCAGCTCGATAATGGCACCGCGGCCGAGCCGCAGAACCTGATGGACCGGCATCACGCAGGTGCCGAGAACGACCGAAATATCGAGAGAGACCTTGTCGAGTGTGGGCACGTGGTTATGTCCTTGCGGCCTGTCGGCAACCCAGATTCGGCTACCGGAGTGATGTACAGGCACGTCACCATGCTATGGTTAATCGGTGGTTAATTCGCGAAATCAGCTTCCTGTCGGCTTTCCCGCCCGCCCCGGCAGCCCCTTTCCGGAATGGCGGGTCGAAGGCGGCCTCACCCCCTATGATGACGCCCTGGCCGGTATGGAGGCCCGCGTCGCAGAGGTCGCCGGGGGGCGCGCACCGGAACTGGTCTGGCTGGTGGAACATCCCCCGCTTTACACGGCAGGGACGAGCGCGGGTGACACCGAGCTGCTGGATGCCCGGCTTCCCGTCTATCAGGCCGGCCGTGGCGGCCAGATGACCTACCACGGCCCCGGCCAGCGGGTGGTTTATCTGATGCTGGACCTGAAGCGTCGGCGGCCGGACGTCCGCGCCTTTGTCGCGACGCTGGAGGAATGGATCATCCGGGCGCTGACCCATTTCAACGTGCAGGGCGAGCGCCGAGACGACCGGGTCGGCGTCTGGGTGCGCCGGCCGGACAAGGGAGACGGTTACGAGGACAAGATCGCTGCCATTGGCATCCGGCTCAAGAGCTGGGTATCGCTGCATGGCGTCGCCATCAATGTCGAACCCGACCTCTCGCACTTTTCGGGAATCGTCCCGTGCGGCGTCCGGGAGCAGAAATACGGTGTGACCAGCCTCGTCGATCTTGGCCTGCCTGTGACGATGGATGATCTCGATGTCGCGCTGAAGGCCGAGTTTGAGGGGTTGTTCGGCACTGAAGCGGAGCAAGCTGTTCTTCGTGTTGGTGCCTAAAGCGTCGGCAAAACCGCGAAATTCCTGTCGCCGCGCAGATCGAATTCCGAGACCGTGCTGTCATGCTCGTCGATGGACTGGACCATCGCATTCGACGGCCCCTTGCGGCAGGCTGAAATCATGCTGGCAACGGCTTCAGGCGTCCCCGCAAAGACGGCTTCCACGCTGCCGTCCTGCCGATTGCGCACCCAGCCTTCAATGCCACGATCACGCGCGACATAGCGGGTCCAGTCGCGATAGCCGACACCCTGCACCCGGCCGCGAATGACCACCCGGCGAATACAGCGCCTGCTCATCCGATCGCTCCCGTATCCGGGGCCGACGGACCGCGCCAGCCGCTTGGCGACCAGCGGGCCAGACCTTCGATATAATCTGGCGGCAGGTTCCATTCCCGCGCAGCCTCAACGACCAGTTCGATATAGCCCGGACGCGGCCGCCCCTTGCCCATATCATTTCCGAGATAGATCAGGGCCGTCATTGTTTTCGCCCCTTGAAGGACCGGAAGCATGGCCTGACGATACAGGCCGCCGGCGACATTTTCATAGGCGTTCAATGCGGCCAAATCGCGTGGCGTGATCCGCCACAACACGCCATGCACCGTTTCGCCCGGCGCCGGAACCACCGATGCATAACCGGTGGTCATGATGACGAACCGATAATGGCGCAGAATCGCGCGGCCGGCTTCCTTGGCGCCCGGACATCGTTGCCGCATCGGTACGCGGCTCATGTTCGAGCCATAGGCGAAATGCAGCATCACTCCGTTGTGTGCAGTTCGGACGGCTGCAACCCCGCCCACACCGACCACCAGATGGTGAGCAACGGCGGCGCCACGATCAAAAGCGCCAACAGCGCAATGTGCAGATCTTGCGCACTGGCCGCAGGTCCCGTCACGAGATTGAAGAAAAAGATGAAGGGATAGATCAGAAGTCCGATCGACGCCGGCAGCCAGGGCGCAGCCGCGCCTGCGCTCGTGTCACTCACCTGCAGCACCAGCATCACCGCCAGGAAGATGACGGCGATGAACGAGATCAGCGCCACCGCAGTCACACCGAGGATGCTGCGCTCGGCATCGCGCAACCGCCTGGCGATCAGCGCAAACCACCACCAGACGATGACGAGCTGCACGATGAGGAATGGCACGATGCCGAGTTGGGCCAGCACAGCCGGCGCGGTCAAAAGATGTGACAAGACCGCGCCAGTCAGCAGGGCCAGCATCGAGCGCACATAGGGCCCCTGCTCCAACTCGCCAGACGGAGAAAACGATTCGAGAATGCTCATGGGATCAAGGATCGCACGCGGCCGCACAAACGCCAACGCGGCTGTTTCTGATGCTCAGACAAATTCCATGATAACGGCATCTACGGCGAGGCTATCACCTTTCTTGGCGTGGATCTTTTTCACCGTCCCGTCGCGCTCGGCCCGCAGCACGTTCTCCATCTTCATGGCTTCGACCACGGCCAAGGTCTCACCGACCTTGACCTCCTGCCCCTCTGTGACGGCGATCGAAACCACAAGTCCCGGCATCGGGCAAAGCAACGACTTGCTCGTATCCGCGGCTTTCTTGACCGGCATGAGACGCGCATACGCGGCCTCGCTTTCCGTGAACACATAGGCTCTTGCCTGCACGCCGCGGAAGCTGAGATCGAAACCGTTCGGGACCGGATTGACCTGTACGGTCATCGGCTCGCCATCGACACGGCCGGACCAGACCGGATCGCCGGGCTGCCAATCCGACTCGATGCGGTGTGCGTGGGCAGCACCGTTGCGGAACGCCACCTCGATGATCCCGTTGGCGCGGGCAACGTCGAGCTTGTATTCGTCCTCGTTGAGCCACACTGCTCGCTGGCGCTCGCGCATGACGAGGCGATGCGGCATCTGGCCGGAAATCTTGCGCTTGCGTTCGCCAAGCACATGATCGATCGCCGTTGCGACGGCCGCCATGATGTGTGCAGTCTCGCCTTCCGGTGCGACGCCTTGAAAGCCGTCGGGAAACTCCTCGGCGATAAACCCAGTCGACAGCTTGCCAGAGCGCCAGCGCGGATGCGCCATCAGCGCCGACAAAAACGGAATGTTGTGACGGATGCCGCCAACGTAAAATGAATCCAATGCATCGGCTTGCGCGTCGATCGCCCGTTCGCGCGTCGGCGCATGTGTGACCAGCTTCGCAATCATCGGATCGTAATAGAGCGAAATTTCGCCACCCTCATACACGCCGGTGTCGTTGCGTACCGTTATGCCATCTGCTTGTGACTCGGCCGGCGGACGATAGTGGATAAGACGGCCCGTGGAAGGCAGAAAGCCGCGATACGGATCCTCAGCATAGACACGGCTTTCCACCGCCCAGCCATTGAGCTTCACATCCGACTGCTTGATCGCCAGCGTTTCGCCGGCGGCCACGCGGATCATCTGCTCGACAAGGTCAATCCCGGTGACAAGTTCGGTCACAGGATGTTCGACTTGCAGTCGCGTATTCATTTCCAGGAAATAGAAGGATCGATCTTGTCCGGCCACGAACTCGACCGTGCCGGCGCTGTCGTAACCGACTGCCTTGGCCAGCGCGACCGCCTGCTCGCCCATCTTCCTGCGCGTGGTTTCATCAAGCAGCGGTGACGGCGCTTCCTCGATCACCTTCTGGTTGCGGCGCTGGATCGAACATTCGCGCTCGCCGAGATAGATGACGTTGCCGTGCTTGTCGCCAAGCACCTGGATTTCGATGTGGCGCGGATCGACGATGAACTTCTCAACGAAGACGCGGTCGTCGCCAAATGATGATTTGGCCTCGGACCGCGCGCGGGTAAATCCTTCCGCGACCTCAGCGCGTGAATGGGCGATGCGCATGCCCTTCCCGCCGCCGCCGGCCGAAGCCTTGATCATCACCGGATAGCCGATCTCGTCGGCAATTTTTGCGGCCTGTTCGGCATCGGCGATCTCGCCGAGATAACCAGGCACGGTCGAGACCTTGGCCGCGGCTGCCGCTTTCTTCGACTCGATCTTGTCGCCCATGGCCGCGATGGCCCTGGCATTCGGTCCGATAAAGACAATGCCGGCCGCTTCCAGCGCCTTCGGAAAAGCCTCTCGCTCGGACAGAAAGCCATAGCCGGGATGCACCGCCTCGGCGCCGGTCGCCTTGCAGGCCGCGATGATCCGGTCGATCAGCAGGTAGCTTTCGGCCGCCGGCGGAGGTCCGATGTGAACGGCCTCATCCGCCATCTCAACATGCAAAGCGTCGCGGTCGGCATCGGAATAGACGGCGACGGTCTCGATCCCCATGCGGCGGGCGGTCTTGATGATCCGGCAGGCGATCTCGCCGCGATTGGCGATCAGAATTCGCTTGAACATACGGCGGTTATCCCTACTCCCCACGAACCTTTCGGCGCTGCAATAAAAATGTCAATTCGGATTACGCCGGCATCACCAGGGTTGCAGCCCAGAAGGCTGCGACACCGCCGATGAAGCAGAGAAAGGCCATGACCGCAATTTCGATTGCAAAGGAGCCGCGGCCGACCACCGCGCCAATGGCGATCTTGCTGAGATTGTTGCTGATCACCGCGGCGAGAATGGCGAGCGCCGCGCTTTGAAGCGATAGCGGCTGGGGGGTCAGACGCGCCATCGACACCGTGACCGCGTCCACATCGGCGAGCCCGAGGGCAAACGCGCCGATGATAGCCCCCGCAGTACCAAGGTTTTCACCCAACACACGGCCAATCAGGACAATCGTGGTCAGTAGTATCGCGAATCCGATCACCGACCAAAAGCTGAAGGGATTGCGGAATTCCACCGTCTGGCCTTCATCCCTCTCTCCGCTGCGCCAATAGGCCGATATCAAGGCATAGGTCGTTGCGATCAACACGGCGAGGACCAGGGGTGGCGCAATCAATCGCAAGAGATCCGACTTCAAGACAGCCACAATGGCAATGACACGGGCAAACGATACGGCAGTGGCAAGGGCAACGCCCGCAGCCAGCAAGCGCGGCGCTGCCTCACCCCCCGCTGCACGTTTTGCATTCGATGCCGTGACGGCTGTCGACGAGACAAGACCGCCGGCCGCCGCGGCCAGCAATGTGCCGTGCCGAGCGCCGAGAACTTTTACTGCGACGTAGCCGGCGAACGACACGCCGGCGAGGACAATGGCAATCAGCCAGATCTCGCGCGGTTTCACGCCGCCGAACGGACCGATGGGATCGTCCGGCATGATCGGCAAGGCGATAAAGGTCATCGCCAGCAGGATCAGGGCACTGCGGATCTCATTCTCTTTGATCCGCGCCAGCCAGTCATGCAGTGGCGTCCGCAATGCGAGAATGCAAACCGTCGCGACAGCTGCAGCGCCAGCGGCCCGAATGTCGCCCACCATTGCATAAGCGGAAAGCGCGAAGGTGAGCATGCCGGCAATGGCGGTCGTCGCCGAGTAGTTTTTGTCGGCGAGGTTCTCGTCGCGGCACATCTGGGTAAAGGTCACGGCAAAGCCGATAAAGCTCAACCCGAGGATCATGCCGCCGGTGATGTTCAGCGGGCTGCCGGCCGCCTCGGCCGTAATACCGATCGTACCGCCCAGGAGGCCGATGATGGTGAAGGTTCGAACGCCCGCCGTTCGGCTTCCAGCCGCCTCCTCCCGCGTCCGCCATCCGCGCTCGATGCCGATGAGCAGGCCGATACCGAGCGCAACTGCGAAATGAGAAAGAAGATCACCGATATTCATACAGAGCCCAGAACAACCAATCGCAACACGACCCCAATTTGGAAGAAACACTTCAGCGCGTTGCACAATTCAAGAAAAAGTCACTCTACAACAGCGTCAATCCGGAACAGTCGCGTCTTATATTTGTTCCCGTTCCCGTCTATAAAGCGTCGTCAGCGCCGTCCGGCGCTTCCGCTCTTTCCCCGTCCGATTTGCCGCGCTCGCCCGAGCGCGATCGTCGAACGAGCTTTCAGGAGGACTATCATGACGCTTCAGATTAACGATACGGCCCCCGACTTCGAGGCCGATACAACGCAGGGCAAGATCCGCTTTCATGAATGGCTAGGCGACTCCTGGGGTGTTCTGTTCTCACATCCGAAAGATTTCACCCCGGTCTGCACTACCGAACTCGGCTACATGGCCCGCATCAAGCCGGAATTCGACAAGCGCAATGTCAAGATCATCGGTCTGTCCGTCGATCCGGTCGACAGACATGAGGGTTGGGCCAAGGATATCGAGGAAACACAGGGCTTCGCCCCGAACTATCCGATGATCGGCGATCCTGACCTCAAGATCGCCAAGGCCTATGGCATGCTGCCGGCTGCAGCTTCCGGTGATTCCTCGCAGAGAACCGCGGCCGACAACCAGACCGTCCGCAATGTCTTCGTGATCGGCCCGGACAAGAAGATCAAGCTGGTTTTAGTCTATCCAATGACGACCGGCCGCAACTTCGATGAAGTGCTGCGCGTGATCGACTCGCTGCAGCTCACCGCCAAGCACAAGGTTGCGACGCCGGCCCAATGGAAACACGGTGAAGACGTTATCATCGCCGGCTCGGTCTCGGATGAGGACGCCAAGAAGACCTATCCGCAGGGCTGGAAGGCGCCGAAGCCGTATATCCGGATCGTGCCGCAGCCGAAGTGATACGATTTCTCCGGGATGCTGGCTCAAACCAGCGTCCTGGAGCTTGCACGGCAGACCGTGCCCGCGTGTATGATGAGCGGGTGGCACAATCACCCGAACTCGGTTTCGCTCACCGATATGTCCCCGCAGCAGACCGCTCGCGGCCGCCGCTCCTGTTGCTTCACGGCACAGGCGCCGACGAAAACGATCTGATCCCGCTTGGCGAGACACTTGCCCCGGGCGCGGCGCTGTTGTCGCCGCGCGGCAAAGTGTCTGAAAACGGCATGGCCCGCTTCTTCCGCCGGATCGCGGAAGGGGTCTGGGACCTCCCCGACTTCGAGGCGCGCACCCGCGAACTGGCAGCCTTTGTCGAGGAGGCCTGCGCCGTCTATCACTTGCCGCCCCCAATCGTGCTCGGCTTTTCCAACGGTGCCAACATCGGCTGGTCGTTGATGCGGCGTGATCCGGATGCACTGGCAGGCGCGCTGCTGATGCGTGCCGCGCTGCCATTCGATCCGCGTCCCCTGCCGGATCTCACCGGCTTTCCGGTGCTGCTCCTGTCCGGCAAGGACGATCAACTCGTGGCACCCGACCAACCGTCCTATTTCGCAGCTTTGCTCGGCGAAGCCGGCGCCGATGTGACGCTGGAAATGGTCCCGGCTGGACATGCTCTCACGCAGCAGGACCTCATTTTCGCCTTCAACTGGCTGGAGCGATATTTTCCGGCTCAGGTGTAAACCGATGCACATCGCTCTGCGTAAAAGCTGAAGCGCTTTTCACCCCGGCGCGCTTATGGCAAGCGAATGATCTCCAATATCACAATACGGAATCCCATGCGCCAGGATCAGCCGCCGCCCTTCGCGACCACACTCGGCATCAAGGTCATCCAGTATTCTCCCGAACGCGTTGAAGCCGAATTGCACGTGCGGCCGGAGCTCGGCAATCGCAACGGCAATATGCATGGTGGGGCTGTGATGGCGCTGGCTGACGATCTCGGCGGCGCTGCCACCATCATCAATCTTCCGGAAGGCGCCACCACCGCGACGATCGAAAGCAAGACCAACTTTTTCGCCGCCATCAACGTCGGCGATACGGCGCGCGCGGAATGCATGCCGCTGCATCGCGGACGCACCACGATGGTATGGCAGACGAAAATCACCCGCGGCGACGGCAAGCTCGCTGCCATCGTCACGCAGACGCAGCTCGTGATTCCCGGCAAGTTTGGAAAGTAACACAATGGCCCACGCACCGACGATCGTCTGGTTTCGTGACGATCTTCGGATTGCAGACAATGCCGCCCTGACCGCCGCGGCAAAACATGATGCGCCGCTGGTCTGCGTCTTCGTCCTCGACGAGGAGAGCAAGGGCATTCGCGCGCATGGCGGCGCATCGCGCTGGTGGTTGGCGCAATCGCTGCGTGCTCTCGATCGTGATCTGCGCAAGCTCAACCAGAAACTTGTTCTGCGGCGAGGTGCAGCAGCCGACGTGATCCCGGCTCTGGCGCGAGAAACCCAGACGCGTCATGTCTACTGGAATCGCCGTTACGATCGGCCCGGCATCGCCGCTGATGACGCGGTTATCGCCAAGCTGAGAGCCGATGGCGTCAGCGGCGGTACGTTTCCGGGCAATCTCCTCGTCGAGCCGGAACGAGTTCAGACCAAGGATGACGGACCGCCGCGCGTGTTCACGCCATTCTGGAAGCGCGTCCTGTCGATGGGCGAATTGCGCAACCCACTTCCTACACCGAAATCCTTGCCCCCGGCGGCAGCCGGGATAGAAACCGATGCGCTTGAGGATTGGCAACTCGAGCCGTCGAAGCCCGATTGGGCCGGAGGAATTCGGGAGACCTGGACAGTCGGCGAAGCAGCCGCACGCGAACGCCTGGCCGATTTTCTTGATGACATCAGAGGCTATTCGGAAGACCGTGACCGCCCGGGCAAACCGGCGACATCGCGCCTCTCGCCACATCTGCGGTTCGGCGAAATCAACCCCATCGATATCTTCCATGCAGCGCGTTTCGCGGCCGACAAAGGCGGTTCATCGCGCGACATTGAGAAGTTCCTGAGCGAACTCGGGTGGCGCGAATTCTCCTATCATCTGCTGCATCACTATCCCGATCTTGCGACCATCAACCTTCAACGGCGATTCGATGAATTCCCCTGGCGCAGCGATGCAAACGCGCTCAAAGCCTGGCAAGAGGGCCGCACCGGCTACCCCATCGTCGATGCCGGCATGCGCGAGCTTTGGCACACGGGCTGGATGCACAACCGTGTGCGCATGGTGGTGGCCTCGTTCCTGATCAAACACCTTTTGATCGACTGGCGGCTCGGCGAACAATGGTTCTGGGATACGCTGGTCGATGCCGATCCAGCCAACAACACCGCAAGCTGGCAATGGGTCGCGGGCTCAGGTGCCGACGCCGCGCCCTATTTCCGCATCTTCAATCCCGTTCTGCAGGGCGAGACATTCGATCCAGACGGCATGTATGTCCGGCAATGGGTGCCAGAGATTGCGGGCTTGCCCGACAAGGTCATCCACAAGCCGTGGCTGGCGTCAGAGGCCACGCTCAAGGACGCGGGCATCAGGCTTGGCGAGACCTATCCGCAGCCGATCGTCGGCCACGATATGGCGCGAAAGCGCGCCCTTGCCGCGTTCGAACACGTCAAGAAATGATGCTCACGCCTTGCGGTAATTGACGATGAACACCGCCGCTGCACACAGCACGATGCCGCTGATGGATAAGGCATCGAGGCGTTCGTTGAACAATAGCCACGCCATCACCGCCGTCGTCGCCGGCACGAGATAGAACAGGCTCGCGACCCGCGTCGCCGGAACGCGCTTGATCAGCCAGTACATCAGCGCCACCGTGAACGTCGACAGCACGACGGCGAGCCAGAACAGCGCGAAGATGAATTCGCCGCTCCAGATCACCTGACGTGTCTCGAACATCAGTGCAGCGATGCCGAACAAGACCAGGCAAGCCGTAAACTGAACCAGATTGCCGGTGCGCCAGTCGATCTCGCCGCAAAAGCGCTTCTGATAAAGCGCGCCCAGCGTGATCCCGAACAGCGAGGCGAATGATGCGATCCAGCCAAGCGTCGAGCCGGACGCCACGATGGAGCGATCATGCAGCACCAGGAGAACGCCAACGAGCCCCATCGCCAGCCCGCCCCATTGCAGAGTTGTCACCCGCTCGCCGAGGAAGCGGTTGGCAATGGTTGATGTCAGAATGGGCTGCAGGCCCGGAATCAGCGCAGAGATGCCCGCCGGCACGCCCTGCGCAATCGCGACAAAGACGCCACCGAGATAAAGGCCGTGTACCAGAATGCCGGCGACGACACTGTGTGCGGCCTCAGGTCCGGCAGGCCAGCGCGGACGAACGACCGCGACGATCACGGCCAGGATCGCGACGACAAAAGCCATTCGCAACGACAAAAATGTCATGGGCTCGGCGTAAGGCATGCCCAGTTTGGTGCCGATGAACCCGGTGCTCCAGAAGAACACAAAGGTCAGCGGCGCTGCACGAACGGCAAGGTCGGTCCAAGAAAGCTTCACGATATTGTATTCCCGGCGGCCGCCGTGTTTAGCGGACATGCACCGCAATGTCATTGCGCCGGGCGTTGCAATCGGTGCATGACAGGCAGAAATGGGACAGCCGCGGACCGCTCCGCGGTGCCGGAATGGAGAACGACGATGGATGTGCGTGCGGCAGTGGCGGTAGCGGCTGGCAAGCCGCTGGAAATTATGACGGTCCAGCTCGAGGGGCCGAAAGCCGGCGAAGTCATGGTCGAGATCAAGGCCACCGGCATCTGTCACACTGACGAATTCACCCTGTCCGGCGCGGATCCGGAAGGCCTGTTCCCTGCGATCCTTGGACATGAGGGCGCCGGCGTTGTGGTCGATGTCGGCCCTGGCGTCACCAGCGTCAAAAAAGGCGATCACGTCATTCCGCTCTACACTCCGGAATGCCGCCAATGCCCGTCGTGTCTGTCGCGCAAGACCAATCTCTGCACCGCAATCCGCTCGACGCAGGGCCAGGGCCTGATGCCGGACGGCACCTCACGCTTCTCGCTCGATGGCAAACCATTGCATCACTATATGGGCTGCTCGACCTTCGCGAATTTCACGGTACTGCCGGAAATCGCGGTGGCGAAAGTGCGCGAGGACGCACCCTTCGACAAGATCTGCTACATCGGCTGCGGCGTGACGACCGGTATCGGCGCTGTGTTCAACACGGCGAAGGTCGAGATCGGCGCAAAAGCGATCGTCTTCGGCCTCGGCGGCATTGGCCTGAACGTCATCCAGGGTCTGCGCATCGCCGGCGCCGACATGATCATCGGTGTCGACATCAACAACGATCGCAAGGCCTGGGGCGGGCGCTTTGGCATGACGCATTTCGTCAACCCAAAGGAAATCGGCAAGGACCTGGTCCCCTATCTCGTCGACATGACCAAAACTCCGGCCGACCAGATTGGCGGCGCCGATTACACCTTCGACTGCACCGGCAATGTCACGGTGATGCGCCAGGCGCTCGAAGCCTGTCATCGCGGCTGGGGCGTATCGGTGATTATCGGTGTCGCCCCGGCAGGCGCCGAGATTTCAACCCGGCCGTTCCAGCTGGTCACCGGCCGCGTCTGGAAAGGCTCGGCCTTTGGTGGCGCCAGAGGCCGCACCGATGTACCGAAGATCGTCGACTGGTACATGGACAAGAAGATCGAGATCGACCCGATGATCACGCATCTTCTGCCGCTCGAAGACATCAACAAGGGCTTCGACCTGATGCACGAAGGCAAGAGCATCCGGAGCGTCGTGGTCTACTGATCTTATCGGGCAGCGTTCTCACGACGCTGCCCTTCTTCGTTAGCGACCGCGCGCTGGATACCGGCTGTAAATTCTTTCACCCGCGCGCGGATCGTACCGGTCTGACTGGCAACCTCTTTGGCGGCCTCACTCAGTTCGACAACAGCCGCCGCGGTTTCATCCGCCGCCGCTTCGATCTGCACAATCGCCGTCGCCACGTTGCTCACACCCAAGGCGGCCGAATTGACATTCCCCGCAATCTCACGCGCAGCCTCTGCTTGTTGCTCCACGGCCGATGCGATCCGGGCGTGAGCCGTATCCAGATCGCGAATGGCATGCGTGATCGACTGAATGGCGGCCACCGAACGCCCAGTCGATTGCTGCATCGCGCCGATACGGGCGCCAATGTCGCGCGTGGCTTGCGCCGTCTGCCCTGCGAGAGCTTTAACCTCCTGCGCTACAACGGCAAAGCCACGGCCGGCCTCACCTGCCCTTGCGGCCTCGATCGTCGCATTCAATGCAAGAAGATTGGTCTGGCTTGCAATCGCCGTGATCAGATCGATGACCTTGGTGATTTCTTCTGCTACGGCTGCGAGATCCTCGATCGTCGCATTGGCCGTCATCGCCTCGGCAACGGCCGCGTTGGCGAGTCGCGAGGACTGGTTCGCATTGACGCCGACCTCGGTGATGGTCTCGGCGAGTTCGTCGCCGGCTTGTGCAGCGAGTTTCACCTTTCCTGCCGTGTCATCGGAAGACATGATGGCGCTGGCGGCCTGCGCACTGACACGCGCTGAAGCCATACCTAGCTTGTCAGCATTGTTTTCCAATGCGACTGCTGTCCGATGCAGAACCTCGACTGATTGCGCCATCTCATTTTCGAAATCGAGCAGCACACGCTCTGTCAGGTCCGCGCGCTCTTTCGTTTGCGACAATTCGCGGCTGCGGCCTTCGAGAACGCGCTCCAATTTCGCGGCTGCATTTTGAGCGGCATGCCGGTCCGCATCAGCCAGCCGAAATGCCGTGCGGATGATCCAGGCAATGCCGACCAGTGCAACGGTCTCAACGATGACAACCAGCGCATGCAGCACCACGCGTCCAATATTGCCTCCGCCTGGATAAAGGGCCGCGGGCAGCAGCGCGTTGAATCCGAGATGCTGAACCGCGATGAGTCCTGCAGCAAACAGCAAAATGCGGGTATCGCAAAAGCCCGACAACATCGCGAGGACAGCGAAGTAATAAAAATGCGTTTCGACCTGCCACGGATGTCCCTGCATCAGAAAGACGAGCAGCGAGGTCTGGGCCACAAGCGATATCGCCAGAGCCGCAGCGACAACAACGATCGGTCGCTTCGTGATGAGCAGCAGCATCGGCGCCGCGGCAAACAAAAGCGAAAAACCGGTGACGCCCGTCACGCCATAACCCAACTGCCAGGCCAACACGACCAAGGCGGGTACATGAACGAGCGACAACAGCGCCAGGGCGTAAGCCACGGTTCGCTGCAGGTTCTCCAGATTGGTGGCCGGTACGATCATGTCACGTCACCAGAGGTCAGGCAGGCGACCAACGGAACGGCATTCAAGGTGAGTACGGCACCGACCGCTGCCGCGCGCCGGGAGAAGTCCGCATCAAGAGACTCGGCAATAACGATGAATGGCAGCCGGCCAAGGCCGACGATGCGGGCATTGGTGCTCGCGATGCGCTGCAGGGCAGCGTCCGCGGGAACCCAGGGCGCAAACAAAACCGCGACCATGCGCCGGGGCGCTTCAGAGGCGGAATTCGAAAATTCGGCAATATGAATAAACAAAGTTGCGGCTAGCAACAGCGCCATCACAGCACCGTCCAGCCAGCGGCCATTCGCGGCCCGTTTCATTGCAGTGCGTCACCCCATTCCCCACACCTCTGACGTAAATCTTCGCGAGTTAACGAATCATTAGCGCTGCAATGCAGCATCCGATTAGCTGCGAACTGGGGTTCCCCCGCCAAAGGGACGCTTAACCTTAACGATTTGAAAACGCGATTTCGCCAAGTTCTTGCCAAGCTGTAGCCTTGCGGCCTGCCGAGTAAGGTGTGTTCAGAAATTGATTTGGGGCGTACATGCGTTTTGTGGGGGTTGTCGTTGGGCTCCTGTGCCTGACGTCTGTTCCAGCTTTGGCCGACCTGCGCATCACGCGCGATCACGGCGGCGAAGTCGAAAAATACAAGGTCAAATACAAGCGCATTCGCGATAGCGGCGAGCGCGTCATCATCGATGGCATCTGTAATTCGGCCTGCACGCTGGTGCTCGGCATCGTCCCGCATAACAAGATTTGCGTGACACCGCGCGCGAGCCTTGGCTTTCACGAAGCCTACACCGTCCAGAACTGGCCCTTTCAGGGAACCAAGATGGCGAGCGCCTCCGGCACGCGCGACCTGATGTCCTATTATCCGGAACCAGTGCTGGACTGGATCGAGCGCAAGGGCGGTCTCACGCCGAAAATGAAAGTCGTGAAGAACGGTCCGGATCTGTGGGCCATGCTGCTGCCCTGCCCCGAGGAATGGTAGTAGCAACAGCCATTGGCGAGCCGCTTTATCGCTACGGCTTCGCTTCAAACGCCGCATCGATCGGCACGCGATAGCCATTCGCCAACCGGTTCGTTTCGTTCGCCATCCCAGTCACAGCCATCACCTCGCCGAACATCTCGTCGGTCATTCCCGCTTTTCGTGCGGCGGCTGTGTGGCTGGCAATGCAATAACCGCAGCCATTGGTGACGCTGACGGCGAGATAGATCATTTCCTTCGTCAGGGGATCGAGCGCGCCCGGTGCCATCACCTCTTTCACGCTCTCCCAGGTCCGCTTCAGCAGCGCCGGATCTTTTGCCAGATATTTCCAGAAATTGTTGACGTCGGGCACATTGCGGGACGCCTTGATATCGTCGAACACCGCTCGAACCGCCGGTGATGCATCATCATAATCTATCTTGGTTTTCCCGGCGTTCATGACATTTACCCTTCCTCGTAGATCGGCTTGCCCGCTCCGGCTCCCCTGCCACAATTGAGCTTGGGACGTTTCCAATCCGGGTCTGGTCATCGGTACGATCCTGTTTATAGGATTGGACAGGACCGGACGAAAAGTGGGAGGGGTCTATGCAGTTGTGGACTGCATGCTTTCGTCTTGTATTCGCTTTAGTCGTTGCAAGCTTTGCATTCAGTGCCGCACAGGCCAGACCTGCTCCGTTGCCGGACGCGCGCATCTCGCGCGACGATGTCATCAATCGCGACATCATGGCCGAGACGCAACTTTATTGTCTGGCGCTCGCGATCTATTTCGAAGGTGGCTCGACTGACGAACCGGAGATCGGACAACGCCATGTCGCGCGTGTCGTTGTAGCGCGCGCCGCCGCCAATCGGGCGATCTGGGGCGGTTCGAACATATGCGATGTCGTCTTCTATCAGCGCAAGAAGACGTGTCAGTTTTCCTTCGCCTGCCTTCCGGCCGCGAAACGAACGCCGCGCGGCGGCCCGGCATGGCGCTATTCGATGGAGATCGCCAAAGACGAGCTCGAAGGCCGCAGCACGGTCGAGGAGCAATCGATCCGCTACTACATGAACGCATCGCTGACGCCGTCGCGCAATGCCTGTCGCTTCCGCAAGGAATTCGTGCCCGTCGTGCAAGCGGGGCGGCATGAATTTTTCCGCGAGGCCAGCACCACCGAGCGCATCGAGCTGGCCAAGATGGACCACGCCGAATGCAAGCAGAAGGCGGAAGCCAAAAAGAAGAAGCCTGCGAAAACGAAAAAGACGAATGTCGCCGCCGCCAAGAAACAGCCGCCGAAGAAGATGAAGGTGGCAAAACGATAGTGGCGACGCGTTGAAACTTGTGGTGAGCTTGCTTCAGCGCTGCAGCATTGTGGTCAGCTTATCATAGGCCTGCCGGGCGTTCGGGAAGGTCTTGGCCAGATCGGTGAGATATGCATCCGTGACCGGCTTGAGGCCGTCGCGCCATTGCGCCATCACCGCTGCATCCGGAACGATCACCTCATGTCCCGGACCCGCCGCACCATCACGCACGGGCTTGTCCCATTTATCCCACAACGGACCGAATTTCGCCGACCACACCTCGCCCGACATGGCATCGATCGCCGTCTGAACATCCTTCGGCAGCGAGTTGAATCTCGTGCGATTCATGACGATGAAGAAGGCAGACGTATAAAATTGCGTATCGGTGTGGTGCTTCATGGAATCATTGAAGCCCTGCAGCGGATTGCCCCAATTGGTGACGATGCCGTCGATCTTGCCGTCTTTCACCGCAGGCATCACATCGTTGACCTGCAGCAGAACCGGTATCGCGCCGACATATTCCAGCGCGGTCGAGACCGTCTTGTTCGGAGAGCGCAAGCGCAGCCCTTTCAGATCGGACAACGCAAGCACCTTCTTGTTGCGGGTATGGATGAGGCCCGGATTGTGCACGAACAAAGCAAGGACCTTGTAGTCCTTGTATTCGTCAGCGAGCGTGCCGTCGGCATACAATGACCACAGCGCCTTCGAGCCGCGCAGCGCATCAGGCACGAGGAACGGCAATTCGATCAAGGACGAGCCGGGGAAGCGGTCGCCCTCCGCGCCGCGCAGGCCGAGCGCAATATCCACGGTGCCATTCTTCACGTTCGTCGCCTGCTCCGTCACCTTGCCCTGCGGGTCGGCGCCGTTGAAGATCTTCACCTTGACCTTGCCGCCAGTCTTTTCCTCCAACTCCCTGGCAAACGGCTCGGCGACGTCGTTTTGAAAGAAACTGGTCGGTCCGAGGAAATGGCTGAAAGTCAGTGTGATCGCATCCTGCGCCTCGCTGCGCGATGGATTGATTGCAATGGCGAGACAAGATGCAAACAAGGCGAAAGTGAAACGCGACAGCATGACGTCTCCATCCAGCCGAATTGGCTGCGCGAGCTAACCATCAGCCGCAAGGCAACGCAAACGGCGACATTGATCGTCCAAACTTTCCGTCAAGGCCATCCGAAACGGGGACATGGAACCGCCCGCCCCCCGCCGTGGTTGCCTATCCGACATGTACGGAGCTTCGCCATGATCGACAGGAATTGTAACACACCTGACCCCGAAAAGCTTCAGCCGGACCCGCAGCTCAGGCTGTCGCGGGGCCGTGCCAACTGGCTGCAGATGGCGCTCGTGGCCGGGGCCTGTGCCTTCATTCTCGGCATCATGATTTATGGTCTGAACCGGTCGGAGCGCGAAGGCGGCATTGTTGCCTCGAGCCCCGGTGGAACAGAAACAACCGGCGCCGCGCCGCAACCGGGACAGGCTCAGAGCGGCGGAAATGTCGCCGGCGGGCAGAATGCCGCCGAGCCGTCGGCGGCCGCCCCGCAACAAAACGAGCCATCGCAGCAACCAACGCCGGAACGGGCCAAGCCGACGACACCGGACGATTCAAAACGCTGAGGCGTCTTTCATCGACGCGGTTTTCCAGACGGCCGTTCACACCCGGCCGTCCCGCCAACATGGCGGCGCACAGAATGCCGGTGATCCAGTTCGCTGCATTGAAAGGTGCGATCATGACGTTGTCCAAGGATTTCGACCTCGCCAATTCCCACTGTCGTCGTCCGCCTGATGTGCGGACAGTTTTATCTTCCGCACGCGCTTTTCAAGATCAACGGGTTTGAGCGTGGCGTCGCTGGCGCTCGCGGCCCACGCGTGGAAGGGCATGTTCGCCAAAGAACCGCGCGTTGCCACCGCCCTGTTGGCACCGGCCTGAGATGCGGTTCATGTTCTACAAAGCCTCCGGCCGAAAAAGCCAGAGGCTTTTGCATCCCAACGCACGCATCCGATCGTGTCAGCGTGATGTTTGGCCGCGGCCTTGGAACTGTTTGCGCGCCTTCGCTGTTTGAAGTGACGAGAATGTCCGCGAGGCTCTGCGGACAGGCTTAAGCCGGGTGCGTGCATGCGCGCGTCGGCGCCCGAACGTCGCCTGCCGATTGCGCCGCCCGGCCAAGGGAGGACGTGATGACTGAAACCATGCACCACCATAATCTGGTCGCGAGCGATCGCGTGGAGGGGGCGACGGTCTATGGCCGCGACGGCGAGAAGCTCGGCGTGATCGAACGCCTGATGCTGGAAAAGACCACCGGAGTCGTTGCCTATGCCGTCATCCGGCATAGCGGCTTCCTGTTCAGCAACACGCATCATTATCCGGTGCTGTGGCGCGCACTGAAATACAATCCGGAACGCTACGTCTACGAAGCGGATCTGACGCTGGCCGAAATGCAATCCGGCGTCAGCGAATTGGATGGGGATACGTTCGATTGGGGCAAACGCACCCCGCCCTACGCGCCGCCGCTCTATTGGGGCATGTAGCCCGATCAGCCGGTCCAAAGATATCGCTTGGATGTCATGAAGTGAAATCCGGGCCCGTAACCCACCGGCAATGGATGAGTTACTTCACACCCAGCAATTCGACATCGAAGATCAGCGTCGCGTTCGGCGGGATGACGCCGCCGGCGCCGCGTTCGCCATAGCCGAGCTGCGGCGGGATCACGAGCGTGCGCTTGCCGCCGACCTTCATCGTCGCAACGCCCTCGTCCCAGCCCTTGATCACGCGGCCCGCGCCGACCGGAAACTCGAACGGCTGACCGCGATCGACCGATGAATCGAATTTCTTGCCCTTGGCGCCGTTGTCATTGAGATAGCCGGTATAATGCACCACCGCGGTCTGGCCCTGCTTTGGCGACGCGCCAGTGCCGACCTTGGTGTCGGTCATCTGCAGGCCGGAGGGCGTCGTCACGGGCTTGGATTGGGCGGAGGCGTCGTCAGTGGTCATGGATGCGATGCTCATCATTGCGAGGGCGGCGAAGATCGTCTTGAGATGTGATCGTTGAATGGCACGCATCCGTTCTTTCTCCTGAGACAACTCCGAGCCGTTGTAGCCCGCATGAGGAAGAACGCAAGGCGGCTCACTCATACCGGAAACATCAGGCATGCCTGTTCGGCTCATGCCGGAACCCGACATGAGGTGCGAGGGAGTGGAGCGCCGGAAGGCGCTGTTGAATGAAACCACGCCGCAACGCATCCTCCGCCGCTTGCGCAGCTTTAAATGCGCCTTGGCGTCGGCATCCCTTGCGATCGGGACACCCCGCCTTCCAGCGCTCCACCGCGACGTTTATGCGATGCCGGGCCGCGCTTTGCGCCGCGCCCCGTATCGAAACGAGGCCCGTGTCAGCCAGCTCCTGGCAGGGACTCGTAATGGTCCCGGGCGGAGCCCCGGCACCGCCCGAGTGTGAGGTGACGAGCCTCACCCGCAGGCGCCGCACCCGCCCCCATCCAGCAACGTCCTGCAGAACGTCCCTCGCTTGGGGCGAGCGGATATAGGATTATAAGCTTATAGGAATATTGTCAAGGCCGAGATCTAGTTTCCATCCTTCTTAGCCAACTTTGCCCGATATCGGGTACCCCGACCTGTTGTGCCAGGCATCTTCTCAATCATGTTTGCGCCGATCATTCGCTGAAAAGCCTTCCGGATCTTGCTGTCGGAACCCTCATTGCAGATCGCCCTAGCCTCAGCATTATTCAAACTTAAGTGGGGCACTCTACGAAGGTGAGCCATGATCCGATCCTCTAGCGACGCAAGTCGCTCATGGCGCAGTATGACTAAGACTGAATTCTCGGTCTGCATCACAACAGGATCTTGAAGGTTGAGCTTCCTCATCGCTTCAAATGTAGTATTCATTCCTTCGCCAACGTCTTTATTCGGCGGATTAGGAAATTTGTTTAGGAGACGGACTATTTTTGGATTTCGGGCAAATCGCTCCTCAAGTATATTTTTTGGCGTTATGTAAGCCGGCAACTTGCCTGGACTAAGCACCTCAATTCGGTTGTCGAATATCCTAATATGTATATCGTCGTGTATTGAATAATCTCGATGTATTACAGCATTCGTGATCACCTCATGAATCGCTTCTGTGGGATAGGATATTTTCTCCAAACCGTCTTTTCCTAAAACCGGAATGCTCTCGGTAATTTCTACGGTCTTTGATACCGATCGCGAGATTAGATCATAAGCACAGCCCTCTATCGTTAACGGCTGAAATTCCATCGTATCTCGCGATCCATCCGGGTCTGTCGTTTTATATCTGTAAAGTTTGATAGCTGATTTTGGCAATACAATCTGCGGCTCGTCGGAAAACAACATTTCTGCGGCCACGGTTGGCAGGCCATTCACCTCCAGCCTCTGCTTCTTCAGCCAAACATTCTTGTCAGCATTCGGGATCATCGCCTCCATAAACGACGCAAACGTCACCGATTGCTTGATCGCTTCAATATCGTCCTGAAGCGTCGCATCTTCATGTGAAGACACACCTTTTGTAAGCTCCAACTGCCTCAGTTGTTCTGAGGTGTTTATTGGCTGATTTGCCGCCCCACGCCGAACGTAGGCCTTCCCATCACTCGCTTTTACAATTTGCGCCGTCTTAGTCATCTCAAGAATGAGCAACAATCCTTGTTGGCCATCCGCTTGATAAAAATAAGCATTTATCGGATCCTGAAGAGGAAAAAGTTCGTGCATCAATTGAAATATGCCGTTTGCTTCCTCAACATTATTGAAGCCACGCCACTCACGATTTGGCTTATCGGAAATGCCGATAATTAAAGTCCCTCCGTCTGCGTTACAAAATGCAGAAATCGACCGTGAAAGCTTTGATGGAGCAATCTCTTTTGCTTTTACATCGAGAAACTGTGTTTCAGAAATACCAATAATAACCGAAACAAACTTTGGATTCAGCGTCCTTATCGTTTCATTGTCAGACTTGGTCAGCTGCGCTTTCTTGCCCATAAAAATCTCATTCACAAATCGATTAGTCAGAACGATATGCTCGCACAAAGCGAGTTACGTCAGAGTTTCCACTTATAACAATACTGTCAAGACCAATAGAAGAACTCGCTTGTAAGATCGGCTTTTGCATCGCACGCGCTGGATTAAGAATGACTCATTCGCCGCCCGATCGCGAATGCAAGACAATGAACGCTCCCGGCAGCAACGATAGCCGGATTGCTTGATGCTCTTTATTTGCGCGCTTCGCTTTCGAAGCCTCCCGCACGCCGCGGAAAAAGAGTCTACAGCGGCAAATTATCGTGCTTCTTCGGCGGCATCTCGACCTGCTTGGTCCGCAGCATTGCCAGCGCACGCGCGATACGCTTGCGCGTCGAGTGCGGCATGATCACGTCGTCGATATAGCCGCGCTCGGCGGCGACGAAGGGTGACAGGAAACGCTCCTCGTATTCCTTGGTGCGCGCGGCGATGGCATCGGTGTCGCCGATGTCGCTGCGGAAGATGATCTCCACCGCACCCTTGGCACCCATCACCGCGATCTGCGCCGTCGGCCAGGCATAGTTGAGATCGCCGCCGACATGCTTTGACGCCATCACGTCATAGGCGCCACCGAAGGCCTTGCGGGTGATGACGGTGACCAGCGGCACGGTCGCCTGCGAATAGGCGAAGAGCAGCTTCGCCCCATGCTTGATCAGGCCGCCATATTCCTGCGCCGTCCCCGGCAGGAAGCCCGGCACATCGACGAAGGTGACGATCGGGATGTTGAAGGCATCGCAGAAGCGCACGAAGCGCGCGGCCTTGCGCGAAGCATCGCTGTCGAGCACGCCGGCCAGCACCATCGGCTGATTGGCGACGAAGCCGACGCTGCGGCCTGAGACGCGGCCGAATCCGGTGACGATGTTTTTCGCAAAGCTCGGCGAGATTTCGAAGAAGTCGCCCTCGTCCACGACCTTCAGGATCAGCTCCTTCATGTCATAGGGCTTGTTCGGATTGTCGGGGATCAGCGTATCGAGTGAATTGTCGATGCGGTCGGGATCGTCGAGCGTCGGCCATTCCGGCACGCCGGCATCGAAGCTCGCGGGGAGAAAATCGATCAGCCGGCGCATCTGCAGGAGACACTCGACATCGTTCTCGAACGCGCCATCGGCGACCGAGCTTTTGGTCGTGTGCACCGAGGCGCCGCCGAGTTCTTCCGCCGTCACCACTTCATTGGTGACGGTCTTCACCACATCGGGGCCGGTGACGAACATGTAGCTCGTGTCGCGCACCATGAAGATGAAATCGGTCATCGCCGGCGAATAGACATCGCCGCCCGCGCACGGACCCATGATGACACTGATCTGCGGGATGACGCCCGAGGCGATCACGTTGCGCTTGAACACTTCGCCGTAGCCGCCGAGCGCAGCAACACCTTCCTGGATGCGCGCGCCGCCGGCATCGAACAGGCCGATGATCGGCGCCCGCGCCTTCAGCGCCATGTCCTGCACCTTGATGATCTTCTGCGCGTGTGTTTCGGAGAGCGAGCCGCCGAACACGGTGAAGTCCTTGGAGAACAGGAAGACGGTGCGGCCATTCACCGTGCCCCAGCCGGTGACGACGCCATCGCCCGGCACCTTCTGCTTCTCCATGCCGAATTCGTTCGAGCGGTGTTCGACGAACATGTCGAATTCCTCGAACGAGCCCTTGTCGAGCAGGAGTTCGATGCGCTCGCGCGCCGTCAGCTTGCCGCGCTTGTGCTGCGCCTCGATGCGGGTGCGGCCGCCGCCGAGCTTGGCGTCCTTGCGGCGAAGATCGAGTTTTTCGATGATGTCCTTCATGCCCTGCTCTGCCCCGCGTGTTCGAAATTCCAGCGACAGCGATAGCATGGCAAAGCTTTGGACGTCACGGCGAAGCTCTTGTTCACCTCTCCCATTGGGAAGGTCGACCGAACGACAGTGAGGTCGGGTGAGGGGTTAAACACAATCGAGAGAGCTGAGCCCCCTCACCCCAACGGGGAGAGGGAGTAGTAGAGCGAGTTCGGCGCCGCTTTCGCTTGCCCTCGCCTCAAACAAACCGATCGATCAGGATCGTCAGCCGGCGGCGCAGCACCGCTTCGCTCGGCAGATCCTTGGACAACCCCTTGGTGGCCAGAACGAAGACTTCGGCCAGGTCTTCCGAGCCGAGCACGGCCTGCGTGTATTCGATCCGCCGCTGCTCGTGCTGCTTTTCAAGCTCGGGCATCAGGCGCGAACAGGCGTCGAACAGCTCCGACACCATCGGTACCTGGATCAGCTCCGCCCAGGGGTCGAGCAGCAGAATCTCCCACATCCGCAGCAGCGTCTCGCGCTTGCCGCCCTTCTTCGCCAGCACCGCCTCAACCTGCGGATAGAGGGTGTTAAGCTTGAAGTCGTAGAGAGCGGCGAGGATGTCCTCTTTGTTCTTGAACTTCCGGTAGATCAGCGG